>Ga0172376_10002563_pt1 | contig 22051 bp, 18 predicted proteins | sample Lak35m_FD_121114 | JGI IMG/M metagenome (GOLD analysis project Ga0172376, IMG submission 121114) | Freshwater microbial communities from Kabuno Bay, South-Kivu, Congo - kab_092012_35m | ecosystem: Environmental > Aquatic > Freshwater > Lake | place: Democratic Republic of the Congo: South-Kivu... | reverse complement strand
TGGTTAAACGCAATCAACTGGAGTCCTGCTATATCCGCCCACTGATCTGGATTGGGTCAGAGAAATTGGGGATCGGCGCGCGCGATAACAAGATCCACGTCTCTATCTCCGCCTGGCCATGGGGTGCCTACCTCGGCGAGGATGGCCTCAATAATGGGATTCGTGTAAAAACATCCTCCTTCTCTCGTCATCATGTGAATGTCTCGCTCGTGCGTGCTAAAGCCTGCGGCTACTACATCAATTCAATTCTGGCCAATCAAGAGGTCACTGTACATGGCTATGACGAAGCCCTCTTGCTCGATACCGATGGCTATGTCTCAGAGGGGTCAGGAGAGAATGTTTTTCTTGTCAAAAATGGCAAGATTTATACGCCTGATCTCGCCTCATGTCTTGATGGCATCACCCGAGATGCGGTCATGACCATGGCCCATGATCTTGGAATCCAGACAATCGAAAAGCGAATCACTCGAGATGAGATGTATTGCGCCGACGAGGCCTTTTTTACGGGCACGGCTGCCGAGATCACGCCAATACGAGAACTCGATGACAGGGCTATCGGAAATGGAAAGCGTGGCCCAATTACCGAAAAACTCCAGTCTCTTTTTTTTGATGCCGTTGCTGGTCGCGCCTCCCAATATAAGCATTGGATTTATCCCGTCTAACCAGTCACCCAGTCGGAGTCGTGCATGCCCAATTCACTTGCTACAACCCCTGCCCTAACTCAGGATCAACCCGTTATTCTCAAAGGGGCAGACTTACCCGCTTTTTGTCCGAATCCCGGAATGCCCCTCTGGAATCATCATCCGCGGGTTTTTCTTGATGTCACCCATGGGGGTCATGCCCGCTGCCCCTACTGTGGCACCCGCTACCAACTTGAAGCCGGCGCGGTTGTCCACGGCCACTGAATCCCGCGTCCTCGTCATCGCGCCCAATTGGGTTGGTGATGCAATCGTCTCGCTTCCCTTGATTCAAGCACTTGCGAATCGATACGGTTCGGTCGATGTTCTCGCGACTCCAGCAGTTGCGGCTGTCTATGAATGCACGACTACCGTGTCGCATGTCATTGTTGAGGATCTTCGGCATGGCCAGCTTCAGCTTCGCGCTCGACGAGAAATTGCCGCAACCCTTCGAGGGCGGTATGGGCTTGCCGTAGTTTGTCCAAATTCACTGAAATCAGCGCTCATTCCTTTTCTTGCGAGGATCCCTCGCCGGCGCGGTTTTACGGGTGAGTTTCGTTATGGGTTGCTCAATGAGCGACGCCTGCCCCCGAGCACTTCGGCGGGTAGAAGACCTTCGATGCTGCATCAATATCTTGCGCTCGCCGATGTTCCGCCACTCGCCGAGCATATTGATGGATTGGGTATCCATCAGCCGCAACTGCACGCACCCGCGCAACCCATAATGGATACCGCCGGCGCACTAATCCTCTGTCCGGGCGCTGAGTATGGGCCAGCCAAACAGTGGCCGTCGCTCCACTTCGCCAGGGTGGCCGTCGCCTGGCTTCAATCATCACCCGACCACCGTGTGATGATTCTCGGCGGGCCAAAAGACTTCCCAGTGGGCCAGACGATTTTAAATTCCGTATCCGCACTGATGGACACCCGAGAAACTTTTCATCCGAGAGTAGAAAATCTCTGCGGTAAAACGACTCTCAGAGAAGCCTTTGCAATCATTGCCCACGCTCCGCAGGTTGTGAGTAATGATTCCGGTCTCATGCACGCGGCGGCGGCGTTAGGCGTTCCTGTTGTTGCCCTATTTGGGTCCACAGACCCCCACCACACACCGCCCCACTCTCAAAAAGCAGTTGTTGTTAGTCTCAACCTCGACTGTAGCCCATGCTTTCAACGGGTCTGTCCGCTGGGCACCACTGCCTGCCTAAGGGATCTGCCCTCCGAGCGCGTGATTCAGGCTCTGAATCTTCCTGCCGAGACCATAACACCACAAAATTAAACAAGTCTCTCAGCTAGCGATTCGATTGCTGACGTTCGAGCTGTTCGCGACGCAAAATGGCGCGAATTGTCGTAAGGCGTGCATCGATCTTTGACATTGCAACAAAATCCGCATCTCCCGCGGCACGTGCAAGACCTAACTGCTCAATCGCCGCAACGTAAGCCCCCGACAGCACATATTGTTCAGCAATCGCCGCGTGCTGTGCAGCACGTCGACCCGAGGCCAACTCGGCACGCGCGAGTAAGGCCCACACCTGGGGATCATGGGGCCATCGCTGTGTGGCCAGACGAGCAAGCTGCCCCGTGCTCTCCAGTGGCTGCTTTGCAAGAAGGCGCGCTTCAATCAGGGCGCGAACGATTGCTCGGTGCGCGCTAAATTCCTCTGGAAATTGTGATGCCATCGTCGTAATCGTCTGTACGTCATTGGCTGCAATTCCACCCCTGATCTGCAGGTGCGCCAGGAAAGGGGCGACCTCCTGCAAGAAACCACCACGCTGCGCCTGCTCTCTTGCGAAACGAACATGTTGGGCCGAGGCTGTAAAGTCCCTCTGTAATAATGCCGCCCACGCGAGGCCAAAATGCAGAGGTCCCAGCGTCGCGGGTCCAGAATTCTTGGGGTCTTTAATCTGGAGCTCAAAGCGTTGGCGCGCGGCGCGCAATCCATCGACCCTCGGGTCTGCCGAGGCCACGAGTTTTGCCCTAATCCAGTCATAGGCGGCTGAGTTCGCCGCTGCCATGGGCCTCGGGTTTCCCGGCTCACCACGAGGCTGATAAACAGCGCTCTGCAGTCGGCCCTGAATATCAGCAATTCGCTCCGTCGATAAGGGGTGTGTCCGCAGATAGGCGGGTGCGTTATTGTCATAAAGCCGCCCCGCCTGGCTCAAGCGCTCAAACATGGAGACCATGCCTGCGGGATCAAATCCAGACTCTGTCAGTATCTGGACCCCAACACGATCTGCCTCGCGCTCTGCATCGCGGGAAAACGACAGCTGGTCTCGAATCGCGACCGTCTGCCCAAGCGACATCACACCCATCGCTGCATCAGGGCTAGCGCGCGCTGCCATCGCGGCCAGTACCGCAGCAGCGATCATCACCGCCGAGCTCTGACGCTGCTGACCAAACATTCTTGCGATGTGTCGCTGCGTCACGTGACCAATCTCGTGGGCCAAGACCGACATGACCTCACTCTCACGATCCGATGCCGTTATTAGTCCGGTGTGAATACCGATATATCCGCCTGGCAACGCAAATGCATTGATCGAGGGGTCCTTTACGATAAAGAACCGAAAAGGCCGTTGAGCCTCTAGATGCCCCAAGTTGCCTGCTGCCGAGAGCAGTCGGGCGGCCTGAAGACTTAGCGCATCGGTGGCCTCCGGATCATCATAAACAGCGCCGATGCGAAGAAATTCCTGATAAATCTGATCGCCGAGACGCTGCTCAGCAGCCGGGGAGAGTTCGTCGACCGAGGCTTCGCCGAGTGCGGGCAGATTATCAATACTCCCGGGGCGCAACTGCGCCAAACCCGCCGACGGAGGACTGCCCAGAAAAACCGATACGAGACAAGCGGCAGCAAGCCTCGGGTAATTACGGGTCTTCGGTAAAACGGTTTTTTTACGAAGCATAAGCTCTATCATAGAGTCTATGACTCAATTGTCTCACTTTGACTCCTCAGGCCAGGCCCACATGGTCAATGTCGCAGAAAAATCCGACACCCATCGGGTTGCAATAGCGAGCGGAGTTATTCAGATGGCGCCAGAGACCCTAAACCGTATCCGCCAGGGTGATTCTAAAAAAGGGGATGTGATCGGAATTGCCCGAATCGCGGCGATTCAATCAGCAAAAAAAACGTCTGATTTGATTCCGCTCTGCCACCCCTTAATGCTCAGCCGGGTAGCGGTTGATTTCGAGATAATTGAAACTCCGCCAAGTGTTCGTTGCACCGCTACCGTGGAGGTTACCGGGAAAACAGGCGTTGAGATGGAGGCCCTCACTGCCGTTAGTGTCGGACTCCTGACAATCTATGACATGTGTAAAGCGATTGACCGGGCGATGACGCTAGCAAATATCCAACTATTCGAAAAACACGGTGGCAAGTCCGGCAGTTTCATCAGGTCGTAGGATGGAATGCTCCCCTCTCGCTCAGTCGACGCTGGGTCTTCAATGACCGCGCCTACACCCATGGCGCTGGCGGGATTGCGGGTCCTCGATCTCTCCCGGATTCTGGCTGGGCCCTCTGCAACGCAGCTTCTGGGAGATCTCGGCGCAGACGTGGTGAAAATTGAAAAACCGGGCGAAGGCGACGACACACGGAAATGGGGGCCCCCGTTCGTGCCCGACCAAGAAGGCAGGCCAAGTTCCGAGAGTGCCTATTACCTCTGTGCAAATCGGAATAAACGTTCAATTGAAATCGACATCACCACCCACGAGGGACAAACGCTTATTCATGCGCTTCTCGAGAAGGCCGATGTCTTCATTGAAAACTACAAGGTCGGTGGTCTAAAGGCCTATGGATTGGCCTATGCGCAGATCAAAAGCCGATACCCGAGGCTGGTGTACTGTTCAATCACTGGGTTTGGCCAGACGGGGCCTTACGCCAATCGTGCGGGCTATGATTTTCTCATCCAGGCCATGGGTGGGATTATGAGTGTGACCGGCGCCCCAGATGGCGAGCCCATGAAAGTTGGGGTTGGGATCGCCGATGTGATGACCGGAATGTATGCGACGGTGGGAATCCTCGCGGCACTCCGACACCGAGACCAGACCGGAGAAGGTCAGCATATTGACCTCGCATTGCTCGACACCCAGGTCTCATGGTTGATTAATGCAGGCACGAGTTATCTCTCTGCGCGGAAAAACCCAGAACGGCTGGGAAATGGCCACCCAAATATCGTCCCCTACCAGGTCTTCCCAACCGCTGATTTCCCCATCATCATCGCCGTTGGCAACGATAATCAATTTCGTAAGTTCTGTGAGTGCAGCGCAATCGCGAGTATCGCCGATGATCCCGATTACGCAACTAATGTCGCGAGGGTCAAGAATCGAGACCGCTTGGTTGCAAGAATATCAGCGGCATTACGCCAACACGGTCGAGATCACTGGGTCTCTGCGTTTGAAAAAGTAGGGGTGCCCTGTGGTCCGGTCAATACTCTTGAGCAGGTCTTCGCAGACCCGCAGGTCCGCCACCGTCAGGCCGAGATCGCGCTTGATCATCCCGTTTCTCAGTCAGGAAAAGTGAGTGTTATTGCAAACCCTCTAAAGCTCTCGGCAACTCCGGTTCAGTACCGGCGTGCACCCCCCATTCGAAATCAGCATGAAGAGGAGATTCTTCGTGACTGGTTAGGACAACATCTAACATGAGATACACCCATGCTCTCTAAGATTCAATTCGCGTTACAGGAAAAAGCCAGAGAACTTGCGCAGCAAGAATTTGCACCAAGAGCCGCAGAGATTGATGCAACTGAAGCCTATCCTTGGCAGAACATTGCGAAGTTAAATGCTGCTGGCTTCATGGGCATGACAATCCCAAAGGCCTACGGTGGTCAGGGCCTAGGTTATTTAGAGACGGTCTTGGTCATTGAAGAAATGGCCAAGGCCTGCGCAACGATGGGCCGTATTACGGTCGAGGCAAATATGGGGGCGATTGGTGCGATCATGGCCTACGGTAGCGAGCCTCAGAAAAAACTTGCAGCCGCCTGCGTGCTGACGGGGGATAAACCCGCAATCTGCATCTCAGAGCCCAATGCGGGAAGTGCGGCCAGTGAAATGACAACCCGAGCGGATAAGCACGGCGACACCTACCGACTCAATGGGAATAAGTACTGGATTACTGGGGGCGGCGTATCCCGACTGCACCTTATTTTTGCCCGGGTCTTTGACCAGGGCGTAGAACAGGGAATTGGCGGGTTTATCGTCATTCGTGACGATGTCCAACACCCCGGACTCATTATTGCAGAGCGCACACCCGCCATGGGCGTTCGTGGTATCCCCGAGACCCACGTCGTCTTCAAAGATCTTGAGGTCCACGAATCCATGCTCTTAAAGCCCATGGGCGATCTTCGAAAAGGATTCTCTGGGCTGATGAATGCTTATAACGCCCAGCGTGTTGGCGCCGGTACGGTTGCACTTGGAATTGCACAGGGGGCCTTTGACGAGGCGGTTGGGTATGTAAAACAGCGCCGTCAGTTTGGCCGTCCTATTGCCGAATTTCAGGGCCTGCAATGGATGCTTGCGGATATGTCGATTCAGCTTGATGCCTCGCGCCTTCTGATTCATCGGGCGGCCAATGTGCCGTTGGGTAGTTTCCCGGACGTTAAACAGGCAGCGCAGGCGAAAATCTATGCGGCAGAAACGGCGATTAGAGTCACGAACGATGCGCTACAACTCTATGGGTCCTCGGGTTACTCCCGTGAACTTCCGATGGAAAGGCACGTCCGAGATGCTCGGATGTTCACAATTGCGGGTGGTACCGCGCAGATTCTTCGCACACAGGTGGCGGGGGCTCTGCTTGGCGCGAAACTTCCGCAGACCCGCGATGGCTTTATGAAGCACCCACTGACGGGCGACTAGCCATGGAAACCATCGGAAAAAGCGACCGATCAGAGCGTGATGAGTCTAACGAGCTCTACGAGAGCCAAGGCGTTCACACGTATCGAATGTCAGAGGTCTCTAAGAGTTTTGACTTTGAAATTCGGGATCAGGATGCCAAAGAGGCGATTACCAAGCCGCATCGCCATGAATTCTTTCAGATTCACGCCAATATTAGGGGCGATGGCAATCATATTATTGGCGGTACAGTGCAGCCCTTCACGAGGAACTCGTTAGTCTTTATTCTGCCCTACCGAATTCATTACACACCCCTTCCCACTCCCACCGAATATTTTGTAATCAACTTCGCTGCCGGATTCCTTCGGCCAGAGCTCTTCATGTCGCCGCTTGAGATGGAGGAGGTTCCGATCAAGGAATTCCCAGAACTCGCACCATTTATGTTTCAAGGCCATGTGAACTTCCAGTTTTCAAATCAGCAGTTCTCCTACATTCGCGAGATTCTCAGTCGTCTCCAGTCTCTTCACGACAATCGTCGGCTCGGCACCACCGAACGCATTCGGGGCGCGATCTTAGATCTGATTGGATTCACAACCGAGCTGCACCAAGAGGCATTTCAGAGTCTCTCGAATCGTCAGGTTTTTCTCGAAACACGTACCGAGGCACTGTCTCGGGCAGTCAAGTTTATTGACAAAGAACTCCACAGGGAAATTACGCTCAAGCACGTCGCAGATGCGGCCTTTATCTCACCCAATTACCTCTCGCAACTCCTCAAAAAACAAACCGGAATGGCGTTCGTCGAGTGGCTTACGGCCCGACGTATCGAGCGGGCCCAGGAGCTGCTGGCTCACACCACCCTCAAGGTATTTGAAATTGCAGGGCGAGTGGGCTTTGATGACCACGCCTACTTCAGTAGACGGTTCACCGAGCGCGTGTCTGTATCGCCTTTGAAGTACCGCAAGATTATGAAAAGCAGTCTAAATCAATAGTTTGCTCAGAAAGTCTCGTTGTTCAATCGTTTATTGGTCCGCCACAAGAAAATCAAAGTCGCAGCCGAGTTCAGCCTGCTGGACGTGGTTTGCATATAACGCCTCATAACCACGTGTAGCCCGCCTGCGGTTCTTCGATTTCTCTAAAAACTCCGCTTGTCGCAAGGCAAGCTCTTCGGGCGACACGAGGAGATCGATCCGTTTGTTTGTAATACTGATCTTGATTCGATCGCCATTCTTCACGAGACCCAAGGGGCCGCCTGCCACTGCCTCGGGCGAGACATGCAGCACAATTGTTCCGTAGGCAGTTCCGCTCATTCGAGCATCCGAGATCCGCACCAGATCCTTCACGCCAGCTGAGGCTAACTTCTTCGGTATCGGGAGATAGCCCGCCTCTGGCATACCGGTACCACTCACCGGGCCTGCATTTTTCAAGACCATAAAATCGTTAGCCTGAATGTCGAGTGCCGGGTCGTCTACGCGATTGGAGAGGTCCTCAAGCGATTCAAATACAACCGCTCGACCCTCGGACTCAAAAAGGGTCTTGTCTGCTGCCGAACGTTTCATAATTGCACCGTTCGGCGCTAAGGATCCAAACAGCGCAACGAGTCCGCCCATCGGATCAATCGGATTGGCGAACGGACGAATCACCGATGAATCGACCCAACATGCATTCTCAGCCTCAATCCGCTGGCCCAATGTCTCGCCAGTAATGGTCATACAGTCAAGGTGCAAAAGGGGTCTGAGCTCACGCAGCACTGCGGTCATGCCGCCTGCGGCAAAGAAATCCTCCATGTAATGGCTGCCGGTAGGCTTCAAATCGACCAGCACGGGCGTGGTGTCGCTCAGTTCATTGAGACGCTTAAGCGAGATGCGATGGCCAGCTCGACCTGCGATTGCGGTGAGATGAATAATTGCATTCGTTGATCCGCCTAGTGCGAGCAATACCCGCATGGCGTTTTCAACCGATTTCTCGGTAATGACCTGTTTGGGGGTAATGGGTCTACCGATGAGCGCTACAGCCAAGGTCCCCGACCGCTCAGCCGCACGCAAACGATCCGCATGGACTGCTGGAATCGCAGCCGTTCCTGGCAACATCATCCCGAGGGCCTCTGCAATACAGGCCATCGTACTTGCGGTACCCATGACAGCACAGGTTCCCGCTGTCGTCGCGAGCGATCCTTCAATTTCTTTAATCTGCTGATCTGAGACCTTACCCGCACGATATTGCGCCCAGAATCGTCGACAGTCCGTACACGCCCCTAAGCGCTCGCCTTGATAGCGGCCGGTCATCATGGGGCCGGTCACCACCTGGACAGCCGGCAGATTGGCCGACACAGCCCCCATTAACTGAGCGGGCACTGTCTTATCACATCCGCCGATGAGTACGACCGAATCCATCGGCTGTGCACGGATCATCTCCTCGGTGACCATACTCATGAGGTTTCTAAACATCAAGCTCGTTGGCGACAAGAAGACCTCTCCGAGAGACATGCTCGGAAACTCAACCGGCAATCCACCGGCTGCCAAAACACCGCGCTTCACGGCATCGACGAGCTCCGGCATCATCCGATGGCAATTATTAAATCCAGATGCGGTAGAGGCAATACCGACAATTGGCTTGGCGAGACTCTCGTCGGTATAGCCCATCGATTTAATAAACGACCGCCTCAAATACGCTGCAAATCCCTGATCGCCATAATTCGTGAGTCCGCGGGTAATGCCTTGGGCCTGTGCCATGAGAGTCTCTGGTTATCGTGAAATAAAAGGATTACATCAGTTTAAGCCGAACATACTTGGGCTCGAGATACTCGTGAATCCCAAAGGCGCCCCCTTCACGGCCCATTCCGCTCTCTTTTACGCCACCAAATGGCATCTCGGCTGCCGCGATTGCCATGTCGTTGACGCCCACCATGCCGGCTTCGATCTGCTCACTAGCTAGGGTTGCTGTCTTCAGTGACCGCGTGAATACGTAAGAGGCAAGACCGTACGGCGTGCTGTTTGCCTTTTCAATCGCCTCATCAAAGGTCTTAAACGCGGTGATTGGAGCCACCGGCGCAAAGGGTTCTAGCTGGGTAATGGCGGCCGAATCCGGCACATTGGATAAAACCGTAGGTTCAATATAAAACCCTTTATCACCCGGAATGTAATCTGGACGCTTACCGCCACACAGGAGGGTTGCTCCTTGATCAACCGCGTCTGTAATCAGGTGCTGCGCATGCGCGAGCCCACGGGCATTCGCCATCGGCCCAACCTGCGTATCTGGATCCAGGCCAGGTCCCACCTTAAGACTAGAGGCAGTCTTTGCAAACTGGCGGCAGAACGCCTCATAGATCGATTCGTGGACATAGAACCGTGAAGGTGATGCACAGACTTGTCCACAATTCCTAAATTTAAATCGTGCACACATCTCACCGGCATACTCCGGATCAGCATCCTCAAATATCAGCACAGGCGCATGGCCGCCAAGTTCCATTGAAATCCGCTTAACGCCCTCAGCCGCGAGCTTCAGGAGCTTCTTGCCAACGTCAGTTGAGCCAGTAAATGAAATCTTTGCAACAACCGATGACCTCAACAAGGCCTCAGAGATTGTTGATGACTCTCCAGTCAGCAGCGAAACGGCCCCCTCAGGCAGGTTGGCATCGTGTAAGGCTTGCACAATCGCCATCGCGCTACCCGCCGCTTCACCGGCGGGCTTCACAATGACTGCACACCCAGCCGCAAGCGCCGCTGCAATTTTTCTTGATGGCAATAGGGCTGGGAAATTCCAGGCTGAAAACGCGGCAACAACGCCTACAGGGTCATAGCGAACATAGCTTCGAACGTCAGGCAGGCGGGCCTCGATCGTCTGGCCATAGATTCGCTGGGTTTCTCCGGCATACCAGTCGAACTGATCAGCAGCATCTGAGATCTCACCGGCTGCCTGGGCAATTGGTTTTCCCGTCTCTGTTGACATCATTGCCGCAATCGCCGGACTTCGCTCGCGGATTAAACGGGCTGCCTCACGCAGAATCTCTGCGCGCTTCCAGGGTGCAGTCTGTCGCCAGGTTGCAAAGCCTGTCTTGGCAGAGCGAATCGCATGCGCGATGTCCTCCTGCCCGACAACGGGGATTGAGCCAATCGGCTCACCATTGGCGGGATTAAAAATCTCTTTTGTTTTTCCAGATACCGCTGGCTTCCAACTGCGATCGATATACACGCCGTACCGATCATATAAGTTAATCGCATCTCGTTTCATAAGACTCTTACCTTTTTAAATTTTTGTCGCCTGGTAGATCTCTTGCACCCGATCACACCAGTTTCCGACATTCCAAGACCCATAAGCACCAAGACCGCCCTCGGGTTGAGTTCCCGCATAGACTGGCAGATGGATGACGGACAAGCCTTTATAGGCATGCGCACTCTTTAATGCTTCGCGAAAGCTCTCGCGACTGACTCCGCCAGAAAGTGCGTTCACGCCCCGGACGCTTCCCGCCAGCATGACATAGTCCACAGCGACCGAATCATTCGTTCGAAACTCTTGTCCATACTGTGCATGCTGAAGGCCAGTAATTGCAGCCATACGGCGGTTATCGAAAATAACGATCAATGCATGGGCTCGATGCTCCACCGCACTGATCAGTGCCTGCGGGTTCATCATGAAAGAGCCATCGCCCACTAAGGCGATGGCATATCGCGGGGAATCAGCAAGGCCAGTTGCTGTCACCGCGGAAGTTGCAAAGCCCATATAAGAGGCGCCCGTGTCCGTAAAGGTGTCGCCGACGCGCTCGTCCTCAACGGTTTGAAATCCATTTGCCTGTACATCACCCGCATCGAAAAACTTGATGCCGTCCACCGCTTTTGCAAAATCACAAACCTCTTTAATGGCTGCAGGCTGCGTAAGAACGGGCTCTCCCCAGACAGGATCCTGAAGTGGTGCCTGCGCCTGGCGTGCCCTTAGGAACCCCCGCCATTCCATTTTCTTTTGATGGCAAGCCCTTAGCCAGGCCTGCTTGTCCCCGACTGTTGCAGCAGAACGTTCGATGATCTGGTTTAACTGGCCAACCACGGCACCGATGTCGCCGCAGAGTGCAATCGTCTGGTTGTAGTGATGGGCATCGATAAGGTCCGCGTTGATATTGACCACCTGCGTGACATTGGGATAGCCAATCCCTGAACAATCCGACTGGCAGACAGCACGAGAACCGATCACGACCAGGGTTGTGGCCTCAGTCATAGCGAAGTTGCCACTGATTGAGCCTTTGCTGCCACCCACATGCATGTTCTGAGGATGCTGATCCGGCAATACGCCGCTAGCGCCTGGCGACAAGACAACAGCCGCACCTACTTTTTCAGCCAATTCTGTAATTCCGGAGCCGAAACAACGTGCCCCTCCGCCAAGCTTAAATGCGACTTTTGAAGAAGACTTTAAGAGGCTAGCGGCCTGCGTCAACGTAGCCGAGTCAGCAACCATCGTGGGTGCTGAATTAAGTCGGTCAGGGAGGCTTGAGATCCGCAGCTTAGAAATAACCTGAGGCTGCGTGTTAATCGGAAACATCAGAAAAAATGGTCCCGCCTTGCTCGGATGGTGCACAGTCTGTGTGCCGCGGCGCATCGCATCTCGAAGGGCCATTGGCGTGTGCAACACATAGGATTGCCCCATTAAACCCGTGATCTGTCCATAGAGACCTTGCTGAGGCTTGGGTACCTGCTGCATGTTATAGCCCTCACCGTGCGTGGTTTCATCGCCATAGATGTGATAAACCCCAACGCCGTTACTGGCGGCTGTCAAAGACCCCGCCATGGCCTGTAGGCCACCGGGTCCGATAGAGGTAACAACCGCGCAGGGCTCTGCAAAAGCCCATGACAATGCCGTCGCCGTATGGGCCATCTCTACTTCATTACGAAAATTGAATACCTTTACAGCCCCTGCTGCCTCATAGAGCCGCAACACTTCGCCGAGATCGGTGGATCCATGGCCAAAGATCACTAAGAACTTGGAGACGCCCTGACGTAAGAGCCCCAACACAAGACCCTCTGAACACGTAACGTCCACCTGCTCTGGAAATGCATCCGTCTGCGCACGCGTGGCAAGACCGCCCAGTCGCGCAACAAGGGCCGCACGTTGTGCAATACCCTGAGTCGTTGCGATTGTTTCGATGGACAATTTACTTTCTCCCGTGGTTGCTTAGGTTTTAACAAAAAGAACCGGCAGCTCGGCACTGTCGGTTCTATTCCATGAGTACCGAACCTGCGCGCCGGTAATCACGCAGCCTTTGGCTGAGCCCGCTCCCGCTGGCCTTTCTTGGCCATCAAGGCCGCCAACACCCGTTCAGGCGTTGCAGGCAGCTGGGTCATTCGGACGCCGACTGCGTCATAGATCGCGTTAATAATGGCCGGTGCCGTTTGCACCATGGCAGGCTCACCGATCCCCTTAACGCCTAGGGGGGTTTTAGGATCAGGCTCTTCAACAATGATCGATGTAATTTTCGGAATATCAAGCGTCGTTGGAAGGATATATTTCGCAAAGCCAGGAGTTTTCGTAAATCCCGTCTCTTCGATGTAATCCTCCATTAATGCATGGCCCAATCCCATCACGACGGAGCCCTCAATCTGGCCTTCAATCTGCTGTGGGTTCACAACCCGACCCACATCATGCGAGGCCCATACTCCAAGCACCTGGACCTCACCCGTGTCGTCATCCACCTCGACCTCTGCAATCTGGGCACCAAACACGTAACTCTGCCATGGCGTTGCCTGCCCGGTTTCTGGGTCCAGCGGCGTGTGTTGGGATGTAAATAATCCGCTACCGACAACGACGATCCCACGTTCCTTTTTCAGCACATGAACAGCATGGGCCATCGTCATTTTTTTTGATGGGCTTCCCTCTACCCAGACATTGCCGGCAAAGGCCTGAATACTCGTCGGAGATACCTGCCAGTAGGCGCCCATCGCATCACGGAATTTGCCAAATGCCTCGCGACAAGCTATCGCTGTTGCATTACCAATCATGTAGGTCATGCGGGTTGCGCCAGCATGTGCCGCCTCGGGTACCCGGGCGGTATCGTTATCACCGAGCACAATGTCTTCAGGGCGAACCCCCATCTCCTGGGCTGCAATCTGACACAAACCCGTCAACACCCCCTCGCCAATTTCGGTAACGCCTGTCGCGACTTTGACGCTGCCACCATCGTCGAGCTCAACCCAGACCGCAGCTCGATCCATCGCCGCTGTTCGTGCAATACCGTACCAGCCGCATGCGATTCCTCGTCCGATATGTTTCATGTCAATCTCCTCTGATCATTTACGCAGCGTCTCGGGGTGAATCGAGATTCGCGCCCAGAGTACAAGACACACGAACCCCTGAAGGCTGGCCAAGGTCATTACGAGCAGGCTTGTTGTGGCTCTGACGATTCGGCACGCCCGGTGACCAACCCGCAGCCCGAATCAGCTCTTCAACACAACGCGTCGCCAACACCTGATCAAGTTGCTGGCCCGTGTGGGTCTGGGCCCCGTCTGTCATGAGGTTCTTGAGCCTGAGCTGGACTGGATCCATTCCTAAACGGCTTGCACACAAATCAAGATGACTCTCGGTTGCAAACTCGGACTGAAAAGCACCAAAAGACCTAAATGCACCACGCGGCGTGTTGTTGGTGTAGACCGCGATGGAATCCACCCAGACATTCGGAATCGAGTAGGGTCCCGGCCCAAGAATCGCCGCCTTATTCATCACGCCTGGGCTCGACATCGCATAGGCGCCACCATCAGCGACCATCTCGAGCTTGCTCGCAAGAATCTTGCCATCAGCACTTAACCCCATTGTGTAATCAATCGTAAAAGGGTGTCGCTTTGCGGTGGTGACAAAACTCTCCTCGCGCGTAAAGACATAACGCACCGGACGACGGGTTTTCATGGTCATCAAGGCGAGCATACCTTGATAGATCATGTCTTCTTTACCCCCGAAACCACCGCCGACGGTGCTCATGATCATTCGAACCTTGTGGATTGGCTTTGCAATGATCTTCGCGAGCATGTGGCGATGATGGGTAAGGTTCTGACTTGGAGAAATCACGGTGACGGTACCGTCGGCCTCCACATGCGCGAGACCTGCTTCAGGCTCTAAATAGGCGTGCTCCACAGCAGCCGTCTTGTAGGTCTCTTTCACGACCAGGTCCGCCTTCAAGAGTGCGGCCTCGACATCTCCCTTACGAATCTTGGTGTGCTTGCAGATATTGTTTTTCGCAAAATCGTGAAGCTGCGGTGCCGAGTCACGCATCGCCTCAAAGGGATCAAAGACACCGTCTAGGATTTCATAATGCACGACAATTTTTTTGGCGGCTTCATGCGCAATCTCCTCCGTCTCAGCAGAGACGGCCGCAACGGCCTCGCCGACATAACGAACGACGCCGCGTGCCATGACGGGCTGATCTTCAATAAAAACACCGAAGTTATCAATGCCCGGCACATCATCGGCGGTAATCACACCCTCCACACCCTCCATCGCGAGGGCAGCAGAGGCATCAATCTTAATAATCCGTGCATAGGGATGGGGACTACGATGAACCGCCATGTGCAGCATGTTGGGCATCCACATATCCGCCGCATACTTGATTGCGCCCGTGACCTTGCCCGGCGTATCTAGGCGGCGAGTCTTGTGACCGATAAAACTCTCTGCTTTTTCCTCTTCGAGGGCCGACAAATCAGACTTCCCATTGATCACATCGCGCGCCAATTCGACTGCGTCAAGAATTTTCTGGTATCCCGTACACCGACAGATATTGCCGCCAAGGCCCTCTTTAATCTGGTCAATCGTTGGCTCTGGATTCGACCGAAGGAGCGATGTCGCCGCCATGACCATGCCTGGAATACAGTACCCACACTGACTGCTGCCGGCCTTGTGGAAGGCCTGCTGCAGGATCGACATCGTTCCTTGTTGGTCTAGGCTCTCGACGGTTTCAAGCGAACGGCCATTAATTTTCTGAACAGGCAGCAGGCAGCTCTTCATGAGCTCGCCATCAACAAACATTGAGCAGGTCCCACATTCGCCCGCACCACAACCCTCTTTATTACCCGTAAGTTTTAATTCTTCACGTACGAAGTCGATCACACGATAGTGAACTGGAACCCTCCTTGAGACTTTCCGTCCATTCACGATTGCTGAAATATCAACCGTGTGATGTATACCCGTCTGATTCAATTCGGACAGATCAGTCATGACAGCTCCTTGGCAACACGCTCAATAGAAACACCAGCGCGCGACAATGCCTCAACCGCCCCACGCTCAACAAAATTAACCAGCACTTCACGCCGATATTCCTGGCGTGATCGCGACCGAACATAATCCGCCACCATCTGGGCCGCGTCTCTGAGCAGTTTGCCGTTCGGGGCCTTGCCGACCAAGAACTTCTCGATTTCGGTAATCCGTGTCGGTACGGGCCCGACAGCTCCGATCGCCAGACGAAAATCCTCAATCTTCTTTGAGGACCAGTTGATCTTTACCGCCACCGCCAGACAGACCGTTGAAATCACGAGAGAACGACGGTGGCCAACCTTCTCGAATGCGCACCCATACCCTTTCAGGGAATCCATCTCGATCTTCACGAGCACTTCATTGGGCTGGCATGCGGTCTTGCTAGGGCCGAGAATGAACTCAGACAACGGCATTTGCCGCTCAACCAGCTTCTGATTTTGAAGCGTGGATAAGGTGGCGCGACAGTCATGCAATAACAATGCCGGCTGGGAATCACCCGCTGGCGATGCATTCACCAGATTTCCACCAATGGTGGCCTGTGCGCGGATCTGGTCATCCGCAAACCAGACTGCGCATCGGGATAGAACGGGCGCATGCTCGCGTAATAACGGATTGCGAATAAAGTCTGCAATCGGCGTCGCGGCGCCAACCTGTAGACGGCCGTCTCGCAAAGTAACCCCCCTGAGTTCACTCAGGGATGAGATGTCAATGAGCGTATCGAGATGCACATCACCGGCACGCCCCTGACGGGCCCAGGGCAGAATGTCCGTCCCACCCGCGATTAGCCGCACGACCGAACCCTTCGCGCTGATTAATACATTCAGCGCCTCAGGGAGTGAGCGCGGCGTTAGATAACTGTTGTAGGTGAGCACCGGTGATCTCCGAATTAATAACCTTCAGCGTGCGGCATCTTGACCACGACCTTGATCGCATCCTCGATGCGTTCGCGCGCGTATTTCAGAGCGGTAGGCACCTCGTCAAGGGTAAACGTGTGGGTATGAACAAGCTTTGCAGGAAACCGTTTCTGCGCCATCAGTGAGGCGGCACGGTGGGTTGCGCTGCGTCCCTCGCCACGAATTCCATACATATAGATGTTATTGCGAACGAGGTTCGCGACATCGACTGTTGTTGGCTCTCCGGGAAATGCGGCCAAACAAATTCGGCCGCCCCGACGAAGCATCATGGCCGCATCATTAATCGCATTTGGGGCGCCAGAGCACTCCAGCACATAGTGCGCACCACCATTGGTGTACTCGCGGACCTTCTGAACTGCGTCTTCTTTTGTCACATTGATGGTGTAATCCGCACCAAGCTTCTTGCCGATCTCGAGACGGTTGTCTCGCGTGCCAGTCAGAATCACTTCGCTCGCACCAAGGGCCTTTGCGACACCAACCCCCATTAGCCCGATCGGGCCGGGGCCCATCACGACCACCGATTGACCTGCAATAAGCCCAGCGGTGACATCAAGGCCATACATCGCTGTACCGGCGGTCACGATCAAGGTCGCCTCTTCATCGCTCATGTCGTCAGCAACATGAACGAGTGTATTGACATTGTTCACGGCGTATTCCAAAAAGCCGCCATCCGTTGTAAATCCATTAGCACGATGACCTTTGTTGACATCGCCGTAGTTTTTTCCATAGTTGAGGCAGGAGGTGTACATCCCTTCGCGACAACGTTCGCAGCGGCCACAGCCAGCATGGATTTCGACGGCAACACGGTCACCGATTCTGAATTCATCAACACCCGGGCCCAATTTCACAACGGTTCCCATGTACTCATGACCTGGTGTGAAGTTTTTATTAAACGGCAACCCGCCCTGAATCATCGCAGGTGGACCGCGGTGAATAATCTCGATGTCGGTTGCGCAGACAGCAATCGCATCAATACGCACCAAGACCTCCGCTGGACCTGGTGTGGGCACGGGCTTCTCGACGAGCGTCAGCTGGTTGGGGTCACCCAGGACCCAGGCCTTCATTTTTTCAGGGATTTTGAAGCTTTTCTGCTGAAACGGCTTTTCAACGACGGTATTCATGGGGCGGTCTCCTTGGGAAGAATTTGTTCAAGTCAGCAACAAATCAGACATGTACTTGCTTGCTGCCCTGAATTCTAAGGAGGGTTCATGCCCCAGACAATCGATAAAACCTTACTTCTTTCACCCCTGAAACAAGTTCTTCAAATCATCCAAAAAACCTTTATGAACCCTAAAACTCTTAGGGCTTTACCCCGATAGTATCTGCTGATCCCTAGTCAGCATCGTAGAAAAACTCGAGCGTCTCCCGCGCAGTGCGACTGCTATTTTTGAAGTAATCGGAATCAAACGTGTCTTTGCCGAGGTTCGTAAATCCGGGGACAGTCTTTAGGTCTACAGCATCAATGTTCTTAAATCCCATTGCCCAGTCTGGGAACTGCCGGCCCTCTGTTTGCCCCTCTTCAATAATGATTTTCGAGTGGTGCCGGGAGTCTTTGACAATATGGTTATACGTATCCATGACCGCCGCTTTGTCGCCCTCCAACAACTGGATAAAGCATCCCATGTCCTCTTCTGCCGAATAACGATAGATCAAGATGCCCGTAATACCTCGTGAGACGTTATTTTTTCGGCTCGTTGCAAGAATGTCAGACAGTTCAGCGTCAGACATGGGTTTTACCGCAGTGCTTACGTAAATGATGTAATTCATTTTTAAATTTGAAGGTTGCCGATCTGAAGGCTGGGCACTCTAACTCTTGCCAAGCATACTCTGCATCGCCAGCATTTAGAGTGAAAACCCTAATTATCACGGAAAATTAATTTGCAATATATAGAGGTACAAATCATGAAACTTTGGACATTTCAGTGAATCTTTTTCAATCTAACGCGAGTCAAATCCAAAACGGCACAACCAACCTTGATTGACTGCCATGATTAGGGTCGCAAAACGATTGAGTCACTCTCAAACCATAAACAAGGAGACAAACCGAATGCGCCATGACGCCCGTTTCACTACCCCCTCGACACTCCCTCGGCTTGGTCAGAAACCACTGGCAGCAGTCGGACTTGCTCTGGGGCTCGCCCTTGCCGGGCCGGTATCCGCCCAAAGCTTTCCCACAAAATCGGTTGAGATGACGATTCTGTTTGGAACGACTGCCCAGACAATCGGGCAAGTCCTCGCAGACCAGATGTCTAAAAATCTTCCCCAGCCGGTCGTCCCGGTTAGCCGAACCGGTGGTGGAGGGGCGATTGGATATACCCACGTTCAGGGTACAAAACCGGATGGCTATAACATCGTCTGGAACTCGAACTCAATTAGCACCGCTCATTACTCGGGCGCAATGAAGTTTGATCACAAGGCGTTCACACCGATCGCAAGGATTAGCCTAGAGCCGGTTGTCGTTGCAGTTCGGTCTGATTCAGGGTGGAACTCACTAAAAGACGTTGCCGACGCCGTCAAGGCAGGCAAGGCAAAACTCCGGGTTGGAGCGTCGGGTCGGGGATCATTCACGCACATGACAACGTTTTCGATTTTCAAACGCCTCGGCATTCAGGATCGAGTCATTTTTGCGCCCTATGATGAGGGGAAAGCGCCAGTAGAGTTACTCGGCAATCGCGTTGATGTCGCTGTTCAGTGGCCAGGGCAATTTATATCCCATGCAAAGGCAGGCACCTTGAAGATTCTTTGTGTGTCAAGCGGCAAAAAGAGTGCAATTCTCCCAGACGTTCCGACTTGCTCGGAATCTGGGGCGACCGGCCTTGATTTGACGATGTGGAGAGGCCTGGCTGCGCCTGCAGGCACACCGCCCGAAGCCATCGAGAAGCTCCAAGCTGCCGCAAAAGCTGCCGTGGATTCACCAGTGTTTAAAAATGCTGCCGAAAAAATTGGCTTCGAGATCGGTTTCCTGCCCGCCAAAGAGTTCGGTAACGTCATCGCATCCGATGACAAAGAGATCGCGGCACTTATGGTTGAACTTGGTCTCAAGAAATAAGGGGCGGAGTTCATGGATCGGGCTACAGACAAGAAGACCGCAGTTGTTCTGATTCTGGTTGCCTTGGTCTGGCTGTGGGCGTCCATCTCGACCATTGAAATCCCTGTCGGATCAGCAGAGGGGCCCAACTCCCAGACCTTCCCCCTGCTTTTTGGGGGTCTTCTGGGAGTCTGCGGGCTGCTGCTTTTTGTTCAGGCGAGTATCAACATCAAGCACAATGAGTTGAAATCCGAGAAGAAAACGGCGAGCCCCGAAGAGTTAAGAACGGAGTGGCTATGCGTGGGTTGGATGGCGGGTAGCCTAGCGCTCTACGGCTTGCTCATGAATTTGATCGGTTTTGTTGCCGCGACTCTAGTGACGATTCTTTTGGTTCTGACCTGCGCCCTAAAAATCTTTGAAAGAAAACTTCTGCTGCTTCTGCCAATTGGTATCGCAATCGGGGTCTACCTCACGTTTGGAAAACTGCTCGGGGTCCATTTACCGGTGGGGCAAGTTATCAATTTAGGCCTTTGATTCAAGCCGGCCAAGCTGACCGATGAACGATTTTCTTAGCGCTCTATCTATGGTCTCCGATCCGCTCGCGATTGTTGCGGTAATCGCCGGGTCGATTATTGGCATTATTTTTGGGTCAGTGCCTGGCCTGACGTTCACCATGGCACTCTCACTCGTTCTTCCGCTGACATTCGGCATGCCGCCTAATGTTGCGATTTGCCTTCTGCTTAGCACTTACATCGGCGGCATGACTGGCGGATCCATTTCCGCAATCCTCATCGGAATCCCGGGGACCCCGTCTGCGGCCGCTACAGTTTTTGACGGTCTGGCTCTCGCGCGCAGAGGCCAGGCTGGACTCGCGCTCGGTTACGCCGTCATCGCCTCGGGGTTTGGGAGTATTTTCAGTCTAGCCATTATGGCTGTTGCGGTCGATTTCATCTCCCAAGCAGCAATTCATTTTGGGCCCGTAGAACTCTTTGCTCTTGTTCTGTTCGGAATGTCACTGATTTGCGGCCTCTCCGAGGGCTCTATTCTTAGGGGCTTAATTGCGGGCGTCATCGGACTAATGATCATGACAGTTGGGCTTGATGATCTCGATGGAGTCGCCAGGTTTACATTTGGCTCCACACAGCTCCTACAGGGTGTAAACCTTGTCGTTGCAATGGTCGGCCTCTTTGCCGTACCTCATTTAATCCAATCGCTTGTCGACTACCGACTCGGACGAACGCCGGAAGCGAATGCAAATGACGTCAAAACTCAGCTACCTAGATTGTCCGTACTTAGAAAAAATCTTGGGCTCATGATTCGCTCATCGTCACTCGGGACGATCATCGGAGCAATACCGGGCACAGGGGGCCCGATTGCAGCATTCGTTGCTTATGATCAGGCCAAACGATTCTCGAAAGATCAGCCAAAGTTTGGCAAAGGTGAGCCGGGCGGAATATTAGCGCCGGAATCAGCGAACAACGCCGTCACGGGCGGGGCGATAATTCCGCTGTTATCGCTTGGCATTCCAGGGGACCCAGCAACCGCAATTATGTTGGGTGGACTGCTAATTCATGGTGTGATCCCTGGGCCCTCCCTCTTCGTCGAAAACAAGCCGCTGGTCTACCTGATTTATCTCGCATTTTTCTTTGGGACTGTCGCTGTAGTCATCACGCAAACCTTTGGAATTCGTTTATTCGTCAAAGTGCTTAAACTTAAGCCCCATCTTCTGATGATCGCGATCATGGTGATGTGTGTTGTTGGAACCTATGCGATTCGAAACTCCTTCTTTGATGTTTATACGATGGTGATTGTTGGTCTCATCGGATACCTATTAACGATCGCGAGAATTCCAATAGCGCCTGTTGTGCTCGGAATTGTTCTTGGGCCAACGCTTGAAAAACAGTTTCGCACTGCTCTAATTCTGACGGAGAACGATTATTCGACCTTCTTTTCGTCGCCCCTCGCAGTATCGCTTTATATCCTTGCAATTGTTTTCATGGGATTTCAAATTTATAGCAATTCCAAGCAGCGTTCATCACTAACGTCGCCGATTTCCCCGGCCAAATCATAAGTTTCAACACCCAAACCAAACAGAGTTCAGGAGTTTTCGGATGCAGGTTGGCATTGCCCAGGAGTCGTTAATCGGTGAGACGCGGGTTGCGGCAACGCCTGAGACGGTCAAGAAGTTGGTGGCCTTGGGCCACACGGTGTTGGTGGCCAAGGGGGCGGGGGTGGGTGCTAATTACCCGGACGGTGCCTACGAGGCGGCGGGGGCAACGCTGTCGTCTCAGGCCCAGGCGCTTGGGGCGCAGGTGGTCTTAAAGGTGCGCAACCTCACGGCCGATGAGGTGGGGTTGGTGAAGGCGGGAGCGATCCTTGTGGGGATGCTTAATCCCTTT
>Ga0172376_10002561_pt1 | contig 22070 bp, 10 predicted proteins | sample Lak35m_FD_121114 | JGI IMG/M metagenome (GOLD analysis project Ga0172376, IMG submission 121114) | Freshwater microbial communities from Kabuno Bay, South-Kivu, Congo - kab_092012_35m | ecosystem: Environmental > Aquatic > Freshwater > Lake | place: Democratic Republic of the Congo: South-Kivu... | reverse complement strand
TCGGTGGCCGAGATCCGAGCCACCGGGGCCAGGTCGGCCCGCCACCAGCCGAACAGTGCCCAGGCCGTCGCGCCGACGAGCAGCGCCGCCGCCGCGCCGCCGCGGAAACCCGGCCGCCGTCGCCCCCGCGCCACGCGGCCGGTGGACGCACGGCCCGCGTCATCCGGTGGCCGATCGACCGCGCCGTAGCCGATTTCCGCCGCCAGCAGAAACTCGATCTGCATGAACTCGAGATATCGCCGCCGGGCCGCGGAATCGGCGGCGAGATGCTGCTCGAGCGGCCCACGATCCTCGGCCGAGAGCAGCCCGTCGACGAGGGCCGACAGCATGCGGTCGACCTCGTGGTCGTCGAGCGGGCGGGCGGTGATGTCGTCGGGAGCGTGCATGATGGGAACAACTCAGGCGGGCCGGGCCGCCAGTCGCCTGGAGATGCAGTCGCGAAGCAGCCCGCGGAGACGGTGGAACAACTGGGCGATCGCGTTGGCATTGCGGCCGATGCCGAGGCCGATGTCGGCGAGCGACCGGCCGTTGGTGTAGTAATCGAGGAGCAGCGTGCGGTTACGGTCGGGAATCTCCTGGAGACACTCGGCCAACGCCCGGCGCCGCAGTTCGAACTGCTCCGAGGCGAGCATCCGGTCGAGCTGTGTTTCCCCGAGGGCGTCCTTGGCAAGCATGTCCACGACCCGATCGGCCAGCTTGAGCCTGTAGTGCTTCGCCCGCCGCTCCTTGATCACCCGGTAGTAGGCGAAGCTGCACGCCCAGGCCCCGAAGTCGGTGCCGGGCTCGAACTCGTCGGCGTGCTTCCAGAGGGCCAGGCTCGTCTCCTGCATGATGTCGTCGGCGTCGTTGCGATCGACCACCATGCTGCCGATGAAGTTGTAGATCCGCCGGTGCGAGGCGGTCAGCAGGGAGATGAATTCCTCACGGGCGATCGACATACGGACACCAGGGGGCGGGGGCGGCGAACTGAACCCTCGCCCAATTTGACACCACGAACCTGGATCTCGTTACGCCCCGTGCGGCCTTCGAGCCAAATCGCTCCCCCGGCCAGGCAGGCAATGGGGAGGGGCGCGGGGCCGGGGGAGACTGCGGGGGCGGCGAATCTCGGCCGTAATCACCGCCTCCCCGGTCCGGGCGGTCAATCCATCAGGGGGCTCGCCGCCAGGGCGTGGATGAGGGAGCGGATGCCGTAGGATTTCGCCGCCGTGCGGTTGATAAGCTCCTCGATCAGCCGCCTGTCGGCGTAGCTGGGATCGACGCCGGAGGCAAACCGCGACAGCTGGATCACGAACGCCCGGGCCAGCCGCTGGGGTTCGGCGGCGAGCAGGCGCCGGAGATCGGCCACGTCAGAAAACGTGCGGCCGTCGGAGAGCGCGCCAGACGGATCGACCGGCGGCCCAAGCCGGTAGTTCACGAGCCACGTCGTGTGGCCCTTCTCCGGGGGCGTGTCGCCCGCACCAAGGGAGCGGTAGCGGTGCCGGAAGCCACCGATCGGGTCGAACTGCTCGAGCGCGAAGCCCGGGGGATCGATCGCCGCGTGGCAGGCGGCGCAGCTCGCCTGATCGCGGTGCTTCGCCAGCTGCTCCCGGATCGTGGTCGTTCCTCGGGTATCGGGCTCTACGGCCGGCACGGGTGGGGGCGGCGGTGGCGGAGACGCGAGGAGCCGGTCGGCAATCCAGACGCCCCGTTTTACCGGCGAGGTGGTGGTGCCGTTGGCGGTGAGCTTGAGGATCGCGGCCTGCGTGAGCAGCCCGCCGCGACGGCTGTCCGGCGGCAGATCCACCCGTCGGACCTCGACGCCATCCACGCCGGCGATTCCGTAATGCTCTGCCAGCCGCTGCGTGAGCATCGTGAAGTCGCAGTCGACGAGACACGTGATCGACAGATCGCGGGCGAGGGCTTCGCGAAAGAACGATCGGGTTTCGGCGAGCATCCCCTCCCGCACGAGCGGCGCGAACTCGGGATACAGCCGGCTGTCAGGCGTGGTCTCGTCGATCCGATCGAGTTGGAGCCATTGGTCGAGGAAGTCCTCGATAAACCGCTCGCTATGGGGATGGCCGAGCAGCCGTTCGACCTGGGCATGCAGCACCGCCGGATCGGCAAGCGTGCCGTCGTCGGCGGCGGCCTGGAGCGCCGCATCAGGTGGACCGTTCCACAGCCAGTAGGAAAGCCGCGACGCACGGGCGCGAGGTCGCGACGCGTCGTCCGGGCCGGCGGCGGGATCGTCCGCAGGATGGAAGAGGAACTCCGGTGAGGTGAGCACGGCCACGTAGGCCCGCCGCACCGCATCCTCGAAGCAGTCGCCCTCGGCCAGCCGGTCCAGCACGAGCATGGCATACGGCTCCACTTCGTCTGCCTCGACCGGCCGCCGGAAGGCGCGGGGCAGGAAGCCTGTGAGGAGCCGGCGGGCGTCCGCGGCGGGGGCGTGCGAACATACGGTTTCGAGCACCGGCGCGCGTTCGGCGGGCGGGATGTCTACGTGCTGGTTGGGCAGATAGCCGGGAGTGCTCCGCACCGGCGGGCGAACCGGGGGAACGGCCGCGGCGTCGGCCGGCCAGGCCGCGATCGGGAGGTCACCAAACAGGTGCCGGTGGCTCTCCGGCGGCCACGACTCGTGGATCGGCCCCTCGATCTCGAACCAGTCGAGCGCGACGCCGGGACCGACGTGCTTCGCCGTCCGTCCGCCGATCTGCCGAACCTGCAGCCCGCGCCACGGAATCGAAACCGGGTCGAACACGACCGACTCATGGGCATCGAGCCAGGCGACGATCTCGTGCTCGCGAGGCACGAGCGACGGGGCGGTGAAGGTCGCGAGCAGGCGGCCTCCCTCCTGCTGCTTGCCCTCCTCGTGCGCGCGGAGCACGGCGGCCTGCGAGGCCGGAGCCGCCGCCACACTCCCCTGATTCCACTGAAAACCCCAGGTCGAGAGCCGCATCCGGTAGCGGCCCGGGTAGATCGGGGCCACGTTCATGGCCGCCTCGTAGCCGGCGATGTTCGGCACGAGGAGGCCCACCGAAGAGCGGCTGGCGGCCACGTCGTTCTCCTTGAAGAGGCGGCTCCGGTCAGCGAGATCGGCATCGGCATCCGAAGCGGAGATATACCACTCCACGTCGTCATAACCGCCGCGGACTGGCAGCGCCGGATCGGGCCGGCCCTGATCGAGGAGCACGAAATTGCCGTTCTGCAGATTGCCGCGAAACTTGAACAGGCCGGCCGGATGGATCCGCCGGGTGAACACCGGCGGGGGGGTGCTCCGCGTGGCGATCGCCAGCCCGAGCGCGTGGTCCGCGGCCTCGGCATAGGCCGCCAGGTGCACGGGCGAGAGATCGAGGCCGTCGGACACCTTATCGAAGCCGGCCACCTCCCCGTCCGGCGGCAGCATGGCCTTGATGTCGAGCCGCGACAAGGCGAGCAGGTCGCGAAGCGTGTGCTCGTATTCCGTGCGGGTCATCCGCCGCATGCGCACCCGGCCGACGCGAGAAATCCGGGCGGTGTCGGCGGCCAGCAGTTCGCGGTCGAGCCACGTCGTCACGGCCGCCAGATCGGACGGCGCGGGTCGGTCTTCGGTCGCGGGCGGCATCTCTCCGGCTGCGATGCGATCGTGAATCCGCGTCACCACGGCAAGCGCCACCGGATCGGAGAAGTCGCGTGGCAGCCGCTCGAGATCCAGCTTGGCCGCCGGCTCCGGGCCGGAATGGCAGGCCTGACAATGCCGCTCGAGAAACGGCCCCAGCGGCGCTTCGGCGGCCGCCGCCACACCACTGCAGACGGCGAGGAGGCAGACGGACCACACGGCGTTGTGCCCGCTCATGCCTCGAGCCCTCGGAGGCTGCCGGTGCTCGACGCAAACGCGTCGGCCTCGATATCCAGCCGCTGCAGCAGCGACACGAACAGGTTTGCCAGCGGCTCGTTGCGGTCGGCATCAAATGCCAGAAGGCCGGGGTGACGGAAGCCGCCCCCCGCCAGGATGATTGGCAGATTGCGGGTGGAGTGCGAATTGGCATTGCCGAGGCAGCTGCCGTAGAGCACGGCCGTGTGATCCAGAAGCGTCCGCCCCGCCTCGCCCGAATTCCGCAGGCCGGCCAGCAGCCGGGCAAAGGCCAGCATCTGGGCCTCCTCGAGCCGCTTGAGCTGGGCGATCTTGCCGGGATCACCGCCATGGTGCGTGAGCTCGTGGGTTTCGCCAGCCACGCCCGGCACGGCCGCCACGATCGAGAACGTGCTGAGGGAGAGCGTGACGACCCGTGTGGAATCGGTCTCGAAGGCGAGCCGGACGAGGTCGAACATCAGCTTCGACTTCTCGATCACGCGGGTGGCGTCGGCGATGTCCTGCGGCTCCGGATCGGCAACGTGTGGCTTGGGCTTGTGTTCCCAGTCGATCGACCGCTGCAGCCGCGACTCCAGGTCGCGGACGCTCTCGAAGTATTGGTCGAGCCGGGCCCGGTCGGCGGGGCCCACCGACCGCTCCAGCCGGGCCTTCTTGGCGAGCACGAGGTCGAGCACGCTTCCGCCGGCTCGGATGCGACGAACCGCCGCCGCCTGCTCCGCGGGCGTGCCGGTGACGAACAACCTCCGGTACAGCCGCTGCGGGCTCGTCTCGGCCGGGATCTCGACGCCCGAACGCGACACGGCGAGCGTGTCGGCGTAATGGTCGGCCGCCTTGACGCTCAGTGCGAGAAAGGGAAATCGCGTGGCCATCCCGATGCGTTCCGCGACGAACTGGTCGAGGGACTGGCTGTTGCGGAAGCTCGGTCGGCCCGGGCCGGGCGCGCCGGTGAGAAAGCACTGGGCGGCGTGATGATTGCCATCGACATCGGGGTGCGACAGCCCCGAGCACACCGTGAACCGGCCGCGGTGATCGGCAAGCAGATCGAGATACGGGCTCGACGGGGTGGGGCCGGGCTCGGGGAAAAAGTATTGCGGCATCATGCCGAGCGGCACGTGGATGGCGAGCAGCCGGCGGGCCGATTCGCTGGGCCCATCACCCCCCGCCTGAACACCCCGGGGCGGGAGCATCGCGTCGAGCAGCGGCAGGCCAATGCCGGCACCCGCGGCCTGGAGCAGCGCCCGACGGCCGAGCGGCCTGCCACGTGGAACGGTGTTCATGGCGTGGCTGCTCCAGTGTCGGCGGGTTCCCGAGGCGATGGGGAGGATGTCCGCTCGGCGCGGGCCTGATCGATGATCGGCTCGATTGCCGGGAGGAGTCGCTCGAAGATCGTGCGGTGGCCGGCGGCAGTCGGATGCACGCGATCGGCCGTCGCGAACTCGAACCTGCCCACGTCGATGAGATGAGCTCGGCCGTCGCCCGTGGCCTGTTCGTAGGCCGCGAAGCCGGCCGTCACCTCTGCCCGCGCTGCGCCGTTGAACGGCACCATCACGATCAAGGTCGCCCGCGGCCCGGCCCGCTTGCGGAGGGCCATGAGCGCGGCTGTGACATCCTCGACTCGCGGCTTCCCATTGGTGCCGAGATTGACGGAAACGATGTCGGGCGGCGGCTCGAGCGCATCTCCCTTCAGCCGGCTCACCGTGCTCGTCTTCTGGTCGATGAGCGTCGTGAGCGGGGGCACTTTTGCGAGGCCGCCGGTCCAGTTGTAGCCGCCGTAGGCGAGCCGGGCGTCGCGGTAACCGAAGTGCTTGGCGAGTAGCCATGCGTAGCTCGCCCGGGCATCGTCCGATGCGGCCCAGGCCGCCTTCGGCGGCCGACCCTGGTTCTCTGCATACGCCGCGCCGTCGCCCGACGTGATCGAGTCGCCGATCGACAGCCAGACTGCCGGCGGCTGCTCGGCGACGACGCCCGCCCCCCCCTCGTCGATCCGAAAGCCGGTCAGGGTGACGGCGTTGGGCGGCGGGTCCCCTTCGTAGCGGTTGATCCAGGGGCACATGCCCTTCACGAACAGATCGACGACGGGATCGGCCACGTCGGTGCAGAGCGTGACCGACGTCTCCCCCGCCACGAGTTGATGCGTCTGCTCCGGGCCGCCGTTGATCGTCCAGGCGAGGATCGGAAATCGCGAGGCGTCGGGAAGGTCGATCCGGCTGGTATCAACCGCGAGGGCCACGTTCCGCGTGCCCGTAAAGCCGACCCGCGCCGATGCCCCGCACACGGTCGTGCTCGCGGCTTCGGCCGTGGTGACCCAGTTGAAGGGAGAGAGGCCGGCCTGCACGGCGGCGGCGGTCATCGGCACGATCGTCGCCGGTGACGCCGGTTCCAACAACGCGGTTGGAGCCGCGACCGCCTGGAACGGCGCGGCGGGCAGCCCGGCGGCATTGAACACATTCGCATCCGGCACGCCGGCCCAGGCGTAGCGCACACGCTTCGGCACAGGCACGGCATCACCGTGAAGACGGACCACGTCGCTCGCGATCACGGCGGTTGCCGGGTGGAAGGTGCCGTCGTCACCGGCGATCTCGAACCCGCGGGCGACACCGTCTCGGGCGGTCAATCCGTCGGCATGGTCGAAGCGGACGATGAGACTCGTGCCATCGCGGTGCACCTCCCGAAAGAGCGGGCCGCTGTGCACGACATCCTCGCCGTACACGAGTCCGCGGGCCTTGAGCGCAAGACGGATGCCAACGGGTTCTTTGTCGCGAGGGTGAATATCGTCGGGGGCGCCCAGGTCGATCGTGACCACCATGCCGACGTCGGGCACCGACTCGGCAGATCGCGCCTGCGCGTCGCGGGTCTCGGGCCGAAATCCCTTGTAGCGGGGCAGCTGCACGAACAGGATCGGCAGCCTGGGTGCATGCCAGGCGTCGCGCCAGGAGGCGGCGAGCGCGGCGAAACACCGCTCGAGGTTCGGGTCGCCGTTGTTGCCCTCGGCCTGGTACCAGATCACCCCCCGGATCGCGAACGGCGCAAGGGGGCCGATCATTCCGTTGAACAGCACCGCCGGCCGCATCGGCACCTCTCGCGGATCACGGGCCGGTTTGGCGTCGGCCGAGGCCGCAGCCTCAGGATTTTTTGTCTTGCCGGCGTCGTACGCCGCGATCCGCCGGTCCCACTCCGACAGATAACTCGCCAGTGCCGGATCCGCGGCGAGCGTCGGCGCTGGAATCCAGGCCTGGCAGGTCGAGGCGGGGTACGCCGCCGTGAGCACCCCGACCGGAACCCTGAGCACGCGCCGCAGCTCGCGGCCGAAGTGAAACGCCACCGCCGATGCCTGACCCGCCTTCTCGGGCATGCACCGGTTCCAGATGCAGTTCGTGAGATCGTCCGCCGGCTCGGGGGCAATCTGCCCGGTCACGCGGCCCAGCCGCAACAGTGGATCGTCGGCACCGGCCGCGGCTTCCGGCCCGCCGTCGGTGTTCGCCAGGCTCCACCCCATGTTCGACTGACCGGAGGCACACCAGACCTCACCCACGAGTATGTCGCTGCGGACGATCTGCTCGCCGCCGCAGGCCACCGCGAGATCACGCGGCGTCTCACTCGCGGGCATGGGCGCGAGCCGCACCAGCCAGCGGCCATCCGTATCGGCCGTTACCGAATGCTTCTGCTCGGCGAAGGCCACGGTCACCTCCGCGCCCGCCGTCGCCCGGCCCCACACGGGAACGGCCTGGTCGCGTTGCAGGACCATGTGCGGGGCGAACACGGTGGCGAGCCGCAGCTCGCCCCCGACCGCCGCCGCGTGCCCCAGGGCAACGGCAGCCACCAGCATGAGCAGGGCGCGTCCGGTTATCGTCCTGCGTGGAATCCTCATCGAGCCCTCTCTGCTGTGATGGTCTGCCTCGATCACTGTTTGCCAGGAGCGGGAAACACCTGAGCCCGTGCCGCCCAGGCTTCCCATGCGGCCGCGAGCTTCGCCACCGTCTCGGGGTGTGCGGCGGCCAGGTCCTCGAGTTCGGTGCGGTCGTGCGCCAGGTCGTAGAGCTCCCACTTCGAGCGTGCGGTCGCGCGGCGGAGGGCCTTCCAGTCACCGTCGCGCACGGCCCGATTGCCATACTGCTCCCAGAACAGCTGCCGCGGCGCCGGAGCGGTTCGCGACGCGGCGAACAGCGGCACGAGGCTACGACCCTCCAGCGGATGAAGCGGCTCGCCGTTGCGATCCGCGGGGTATCGTGCGCCGCCAACCTCCATGAACGTCGGCATGATGTCGGTGAGGTAGCACGGCGTGGGTTCGAGCTGTCCGGGGGCGGCCTTCAGGCCGGCCGGCCAATGCACGATCAGCGGCGTTGCGATCCCACCTTCCTCGAGCATCGATTTGAACCGCCGAAACGGCGTATTGGAAAGATTCGCCCATCCCCTGCCGTAGGAACACGACCGTGTCTGGGCGGGATCGTTGATATCCTTCATCTCCCGTCCGCCCAGATCCGTGTAGGGCTCCGCGCAGCCGCCGTTGTCAGACAGGAACATCACCAGGGTGGTGTCGAGGATTCCCTTTTCCCGCAGCGTCACGATCAGCCGGCCGATGTTCGCGTCCATGCGGTGGACCTGCGCGGCATAGACGGCCATCCGATAGTCGAGGTCGGTTCGCTGCTGCTCGGTCAGCGCCTGCCAGGCCCGCGCGCCATCATCCCTGTCGGAGAGCGGCCAATCCTTGCTGACAAGGCCGCCTGCGACCTGCCTGGCATACCGCGCCGCTCTCAGGGAGTCCCAGCCGTCGCGGTAGGTTCCGACGAAGCGGGCGATGTCCTCTTCCTTGGCCTGCAGCGGCCAGTGGGGCGCGGTGAATGCGAGATAGAGAAAGAACGGCGCCGGCCCCGAATGCTCGCGGACGGTCTGGATGGCGTGATCGGTGAAGGCGTCGGTCAGGTAGTAGTCAGACGGCTTCGTGCCGACGTTGCTCGGGGGCGGCAGCCGCCTGTTGTCGAGCAGGAGATGCTTGGGCTGGAGATAGCTGGTGGCCCCTTCGGCGATCCCGTAGAAGCGGTCGAACCCGCGCTGGAGCGGCCAGGTGTTTTCGGTCTGTCCCACATGCCACTTGCCAGACATGAACGTGCGATAGCCGGCCGTGCGAAGCACCTCGGCGAGCGTGACGCAGCGCTGGTTGAGGTACCCCACATAGCCCGGCGGATCGTCAGCCGATGGGGGGCCTGACAGCCTTCCCACGCCGGCCTGATGCGGGTGCAGGCCGGTGAGGAGTGCCGCCCGCGTCGGTGAGCAGCGAGCCGAGTTATAAAACTGCGTGAACCGCAGGCCGCCGGCCGCCAGAGCATCGAGGGTGGGGGTGGGAATCTCGCCGCCGTAGCAGCCCAGGTCGGACCATCCCATGTCGTCGGCCAGGATGAGGACGATGTTGGGCGGTCCGGCGGTTGGTTCCGGCGGAGCATCCGCCGCCTGCAGTCCACCTGGGCTCGCCAAGACCGCGCTGGCAATCATCGCGGCGGCGATCCGCCGCATGCCGAACTCGTTGCCACGCCTCATGTTGCGATTATCCGGAAGCAGTGGGCAGTGGTGGCCGCTGACGTAAGCAGGGAGGGCGGCAGGGTGTGTTCTTCTGAGCGTTCGTGCGCGGCCACCGCAGACTCATGCAACTCCACGAACTCGTCGTTCATTATCCCACCGCCGTCGGCCCGCGTCCCGGAATCGGGCCGCGGTCGGCCCACCCCTGAGAACTGTATGCATCGCGACTCACCCTGCAGCGGCCGGCACCTCCTGCCAACACTTCTCCGCGCGGCGGCCTGCCTGCTGCTGGGCTGGGCGGCGGTGGGCCGTGCCAGCGAGCCGGGGGTCGCGACATCTCGGCCGAACATCCTCATTATCGTGACGGATCAGCAGTTTGCCGAGGTGATGAGCTGCCGGATGGGCAAGGAGTTCATCCAGACGCCGGCACTCGACGGCCTGGCCGAGCGGGGCATGCTTTTCAATCGGGCCTATTGCGCCTTCCCCCTCTGCTCTCCGTCCCGGAATTCGATGTTCACGGGCCTCTATCCGCACCAGGTGCGGTGGAAGCCGGTGCATCCGGAGCCGTCGCTGTACCTCGGCCGCTACCTGCGCGACGCCGGGTACGAAACCGCCTACAGCGGCAAGTCGGAACTCTTCGCCAAGGACGTGGAACAGCACGGCTTCGAGACGATCCTGGCCCCGATGGGGGGCGGTTCGCGGCAGGAGGCGATGAACAATGGGGGCTGGGATGCCTGGGCCGCCTCCGAGGCGGCGGCGTTTGTCGCCCGACCGCACGACAAGCCGTTTCTGCTCGTGGCGAGTTTTCTCAATCCTCACAATATCTGCGAGTGGTCACGGCGGCTCGCGGGACAGAAGCAGACGCTCGACTGCGGCGAGATCGGCGAGCCGCCCGCCGTGGAACAACTGCCGCCCGCCCCAGTGAATCTCGGGCCTCAGGCAGACGGGCCCGATGGCCTCGCCTTCATGCGCCGCGGCTACCAGGCGGACTGGCGGTTTCCCGTGGGCGGCTACTCCGTCGAGGACTGGCGGCGCCACCGCTGGGGCTACTACCGGATGGTCGAGATCGTGGACCGGGAGATCGGCCGCGTCCTCAAGGCGGTCCGCGATGCGGGCCTCGAGGACAACACGCTCGTGATCTTCACCTCCGACCATGGGGAGTGCGCCGGTGCCCATGGCTGGAACCAAAAGAGCGTGCCGTTCGACGAATCGACCCGGGTGCCGTTCATCGTCAGCTGGAAGGGCAAGACGCCGGCCGCTACCTCGGACGCACTGGTCAACACCGGCATCGACATCGTTCCGACCGTGCTCGCGGCAGCCGGCGTCGCCGATCCGCCGGCCCTGCCTGGGGCGAGCCTGCTGCCGCTCGCGTTCGGCAGCCGGCCGGCCGACTGGCGGGATGCCGTGATCAGCCAGATGAGCATGTCGCAGGCGGGCGAGATCGAGGGAATCACGCCCACCATGAAGTGGTGGATGGTGCGCACCGACCGCTACAAGTACTGCCTGTTCAGCCACGGAACGCAGCGCGAGTCACTCATCGACATGGCGGCCGACCCGGGCGAGATGCGAAACCTGGCGGCCGATCCGGCCCACCGCGACGCGCTGCTCGAGCATCGCGACCGACTTGCCCGCTATGCCCGCGACCACGACGACCGCCGCGTGGCCCCGCTCCTGGCCGACGACGTGAAGCCGATCCCGTTCCCGGCCGCGCCTCCGGCGGAACCGGTGGCGGCCCCGGCGGCGGCGATTCACGCTCCGCGCTACTACTGGCCCATGCCAGTCGGTGCCCCGCGGGTGATCAAGGCTGATGTTGCCGTCTATGGCGGTACTCCAGCCGGCGTTGCTGCCGCAGTGCAGGCCGCCCGTCTGGGCCGGCAGGTCGTGCTGCTGTCGTTCAATCGGCACGTGGGCGGCATGACATCGGGGGGACTCACGGCGACCGACGTCGGCGAGCAGGCCTCGATCGGTGGATTCGCCAATGAGTTCTATTCCCGCGTGGGCAAGCTGGCCGGGTTTCGACCTGCGGATGCCGAAGCGATGTTTCTGACCCTTCTGCGCGAGGCCGGGGTGAGCGTGCTCTTCGAGCGCCGACTTGCGTCGGTGCACATGGAAGAAACGAGCATTCGCTCGCTGGCCCTGGAGAATGGTGAGACGGTCGAGGCGTCGGTATTCCTCGATACCACATACGAGGGCGATCTCATGGCGGCCGCGAATGTGTCGTACCGGGTCGGACGTGAACCGAAGGCGCTCTACGACGAGTCGGCCGCCGGCGTCTGGTACATGGGCTCATGGCTGAACGTGTATCAATTCTGCCGCCTGCCGATCGATCCGTTTCGTGAGTCGGGGCAGCCGACGTCGGGCCTGTTGGCGGAGATCTCGCCCGACCCGCCGGGGAAACCAGGAGAGGGAGACGGCAAGGTCCAGGCCTACAACTTCCGGATGTGTTTGAGCAAGGCACCGGATCGGCTGCCTTTTCCCAAGCCGTCCAGTTATCGGGCCGATCGCTACGCATTGTTGGCGCGGTTTCTGCATGCTGATCCGCGGATTGACTGGAGGATGAATTACACGGTTGCCCCGATGGCCGACGGCCCGGTGCAATTGCGCCCTGGAGACTGCAACAACGCGGGAAGTTTTTCCACCGACTGCGTGGGACGGAACTACCGCTGGCCCGACGGCGTCTACGACGCCGGCTCATCGCCTGACTCGATTCGGGTGAGACGCGGCTTGCCGATGCCGCTCCACGACGTATACGAGCTTCGGGAGGAAATCTTCCAGGATCATGTGACGTACCAGCAGGGGCTGATGTGGTTTCTGGCCAACGAGCCGGCCGTTCCCGAAGGCATCCGCCAGAGAATGAACCGCTTCGGACTCGACCCGCAGGAGTTCACGCCCACCGGAGGATGGCCCCATCAGCTGTATGTCCGTGAGGCCCGCCGGATGGTGGCCGACTCGGTGATGACGCAGCATCATTGCGAATCGCAGACGGTTGCACCGGACCCGGTGGGCCTGGCCTCGTATGCCATGGACTCGCATTTCTGCCAACGCATTCTGATGGTCGAAGACGGTCACACCACCGTGCGTAACGAGGGGGGCTGGATGAGACCGTGCCGGGGGCCGTGGCCCATCTCGTATGCCGCGATCGTGCCGAAGCGGGAGGAGTGCAGCAATCTTCTGGTTCCGGTATGTCTGTCCGCGACGCATGTAGCCTACGGTTCGATTCGTATGGAGCCGGTGTTCATGATCCTTGGGCAATCGGCAGGGGCGGCGGCATCGCTGGCCATCGACAGCGCCTGCGGCGTGCAGGACGTCCAGTATGAAAAGCTACGCCAGCGGCTGATCGCCGACGGGCAGGTATTGGAGTGGCCCGCCGGTGGACGCCGAGTCGGCGCGGCCGGTGCCGACGGCCGCGCGAATACCGCCGCTATCCAGTTCGCCCAGCAGCCGTAGCGGGCATCTCGCCATGTCGTCGCCATTCGCAGTGACCGACCGTGCGCTCTTCGGGCCGTCCTCAGGTGCCCGCAATGCGGCCTTTGTCGCGGCGTTCCTGGTCGCAGCGACGATCCCGACGAGCACCGTCCCTGCAGCATCACCCACCGTTGCCATCGGTAAGACTCGCCAGACATTTCTGGAGGCGCATTGCGTCACGTGCCACTCGGAGGAAAACCAAGAGGGAGGCGTGCGGCTCGACGACCTGCCGCGCGAGATCACGACCGTCGCGACGGCGGAGCGGTGGCAGCGGGTCCTCAACGTGCTGAACTCGGGCGAGATGCCGCCGGCGGATGAACCCCGGCCCGACGCGGCGGCAAAGACCGAATTCCTGGCCGAGCTGTCGGCTGCACTCGCTACTGCCCGGAAAACGATCGGCGACCAGGGGCGGATCGCGACACTCCGGCGGCTCAACCGGCGCGAATATGCGACCACCCTCCAGACGCTGCTCGACGTCGAGGTCGATGTGGCCGGCCTGCCCGACGATCAGGCGGCGGGCGGGTTTGATACGTTCGGCTCGTCGCTCTTCATGTCGAGCGATCAGTTCGAGCACTACCTCGCGATTGGCCGTCAGGCGGTTGCGGAGGCGATCGATGCCTGGCGGCGGTCCGCAGCGCCGCCGAGTCCGCCGCAGACCGTGCGGACCGAGGTGGAGATCGCCGCCCGCCGGCGGATGGCCGACCTGCTCAATGGCTACTTCCTGGGCGGCTACCGCAAGGCGAAGGAATGGCAGGCCGCCGGGGGCGATCCCGCGAAGACGCAGGACTACGGCTTCCCCGACGCGACGGAGGCTGCGTTTCGGATCCATGCCTACGAACAGCATGGTCCCTATCTCGGGCAGTACCTCGCCCTGCCACGGTCGGACGAGGGGGCGTGGCTGGCGTACCGGACCCCCAGCTACCACTCGAGCGAGACGATCACGATTCCGGCCGACGCGCCGCCGGGTCGGTACATCCTGCGGATCCGGGCCGGGGCCGCCGACGCGGCGCCGCCGGCACGGCGGTTCCTCGAGATGGGAATCGAGGATGGCGACGACTTTCGCACGCTCGACGTCTTTCACGTGACCGCGCCGCCCCAGCGGCCGCAGGTCATCGAGATCCGCATCACGATCACGGCGAAGGGGCCGCGCGGGTTCACGTTCCGCGAAAAGCGCCATGCCGATTCCGCCGCCGAAAACTTCCGGAACTCGCTGGCCAGGGCCACCAACGGCGTCGGCCTCGCCTGCGTCCTGTGGATCGACTGGGTCGAGTGGGAGGGCCCCGTGCCGGAGGCGTCGTCCGCCGCCCGGTCGCTCGCCACGTTCGGCATGGCATTTCCGCACGACGGCGACGGCACCGCGGCCCGCGCGGTCATCGAGCACGTTGCCACGAGAGCCTGTCGAGGGGTGAAGCCCCAGGCCGATTATCTCGACCGGCTCGTCGCCATCTACGAGAAGCAGCGGGCCGGCGGCAAGGTGTTCGCCGACGCGCTGGCCGAGCCGCTGGCGGTCGTGCTGGCGTCGCCCGCCTTCCTGTATCTCAACGAGCCGGTCGCCGCCGCATCGCCGATCGAAGCCGACGCGGGCACGGAACCCGAGACCGATCGCCGGCTCTCCGACCTGGAGCTCGCCTCACGGCTCTCGTATTTCCTCTGGGCCGCTCCGCCCGACGACGACCTGCTCGCGGCCGCGGTTGCCGGCAGCCTCCGCAGGCCCGACGGCCTCACGGCGCAGACACGGCGGCTGATCGCCGACCGGCGGTCATTCGCATTCGCCAAGGGCTTCACGCACCAGTGGCTCAACGTCGATCGCCTCGACTTCTTCCGGTTCGACCACCAGCTCTACCCCGACTTCGACGAAACCGCCCGCGAGGCCGCGAAGGGAGAGATCTACCACACGTTCTACACCCTCCTCGCCGAGAACCTCGACGCGCGCACCCTGCTGGCGAGCGACTTCGTGGTGATCAACGGCCTGCTCGCCGCCCACTACGGGCTCGACGACGGTGGCAAGCCCATCCAGGGGATGCACTACCGAAGCGTGGCCGTTCCGCCAGACAGCCCGCGGGGCGGTCTTCTCGGAATGGCGGCTGTGCTCGCCATGGGGAGCAACGGCGAGCGGACCAGTCCCGTCGAACGCGGCGCCTGGGTGTTGCGCAAGCTCCTGAACGATCCGCCGCCCCCGGCCCCGCCCAACGTACCGCAGCTTTCGCGGCTCGATGGCCGGAAGCTTCCCGCTCGCGAGCAGCTGCGGCTGCATCAGGAACAGCCGCAGTGCGCCCAATGCCATCGTGTCATCGACCCGATCGGATTCGGCCTGGAAAACTTCGACGCCGCCGGCCGGTGGCGGACGGAGGATCATGTGTACAAGCGGGGCCAGGTCATCAAGGCCGGACCGATCGGCAAGGTCGTCGATGCGTCGTTTCCCATCGATCCGGCCGGTGCGTTTCACAACGGCCCGGCCTTCAAAGACTTCTTCGAGCTGCGCGACCAGATCGCCGCCCGCGGCGACGACTTTCTGCGCGGGCTGATCGAGAACCTCTACGCCTACGCCCTCGGCCGTCCCGTGAGCTTCGCCGACACCGACACGATTGACAGTCTCGTCGCTGAGGCCAAGGCCGAAGGCGGCGGCCTCGCGTCGATCATCCAGTCGATCGTCGCTGCACCGGAGTACCGCACCAAATGACCGCCATGAACATTCCTCGCCGCACCGTTCTCAAGGCCACCGGCACGTCTCTCGCCCTCCCCTTCCTCCCATCGCTCGGCTGGAAGGCCTACGCTGCGGAACAGGCCGTCGCGCCGCCCAAGCGGCTGGTCTTCCTTTCGTTCGGCTGGGGTGTCACCAACGAGACCTGGTTCCCCGACAAGACGAAGACCGGCGCAAACTATCCGCTCTCCGAAGGCCTCGCGCCGCTTGAGCGACACAGGAACCGGTTCACCGTCATCCAGGGCCTCTCCAACAAGTTCGCCAACGAAGCCCACTGGGGCAGCACGTTCTACCTGACGGGTGCGAACCGCTACGCCGTCCCCGGCAGCAGCTTTTCCAACTCGATCTCGGCCGACCAGGTCGCCGCCGAGGAGTTCGGCAAGCACACCCGGTTCACGTCGCTCCAGCTCACGAGCAAGGACGCCGAGCAGTCTGGCCACGGCCCCGGCCTCTCGCTCGCCTGGAACCGTCAGGGCAAGCCGCTCGCCGGCGTTGATACACCGCTGGCCGCCTACGAAAAACTCTTCGGTGACGAGAAGACACCGCTGGCTGACCGGCAGCGCATGCTGAAAGAACAGCGGAGCGTGCTCGACGCCGTCCTCGCCCAGGCCAAGGCGATCGACAAGACGCTGTCGAAGCGCGACAAGGACAAACTCGACGAATACTTCCAGTCGATCCGTGAGATCGAAACACGGCTCGCCAAGGAAGAGTCGTGGATGACGATGCCTAAACCCAAGGCTCCGCTCGGCCCTCCGGGCCAGTCGCTTGTGGGCGAGCAGGAGGTCAGACTCATGTATGACCTGCTCGTGGCGGCGTTCCAGACCGACTCGACGAGAGTCGTCACCTACCGCCAGCCGATGGCGAACCTCATCAAGAGCATGGGCATCACCGTCGCCCCGCACGACATGAGCCACTACACGCCCGGCGAGCGGATGGAGGCGTCGAAGCGCCGTGACACAAAACAGAGCGAGTTGCTTGGTCATCTTCTCGACAAGCTCGAGGCCGCGAAGGAAGCCGATGGGTCGAGCCTGCTCGACAATGTCTGCCTCGCCTACGGCTCGAACATCCGCTCGATCCACGCCCTCGACAACTGCCCAACGGTGATCGCGGGCGGAGCGGCCGGAGTCAAACACGGCCGCCACGTCGTGCTCGAGGGCAAGCAGACGCCGCTAGCCAACCTCTGGCTGACGCTCCTGCAGGGCGTGGGCATCGAGATCGACTCTTTCGGCGACTCGAGCGGTACGCTGGGAGCCTTGCAGGCATGACGAGCACGCGTGGTTGCCGGCGCTTCCGGAATCGGCAGGGAATCGCGATCGCGGCAACTCTCGTCGCGTTTTCAGGCGTCATGGTGTGTGAACCAGCAGCCGCCATCGATCCGGCCCTCGACTTTGGCCGCGACGTGCTGCCGATCCTCGCGGGCCACTGCTTCCAGTGCCACGGCTCCGATGAGGAGTTTCGCAAGGCCGACCTGCGGCTCGACACGGCCGACGGCATCGCCGCTACGCTCGTCGCCGGCAAGCCCGACGAGAGCGAATTCGTCCGTCGGATCGAGAGCGGCGACGCCGACGAGGTGATGCCGCCCCCCGCCACGAAGAAGCCGCTTTCCGACGAGCAGAAGCTCATCCTGCGGCGGTGGGTGAAGCAGGGGGCCGCCTGGGGCCGCCATTGGGCCTTCGAGCCACCCACCCGGCCTGACCCGCCAGCCGTGACGAACGAGGCCTGGATAAAAAATCCGATCGACCGGTTCGTCCTCGCGAAGCTCGAGGCCGAGGGGCTCGCACCGGCTCCCGAGGCCTCCTGCGAGACGCTCGTCCGCCGGCTGTTCCTCGACCTCACTGGGCTGCCGCCGACGCCTGGCGACGTGGCCGCGTTCGTGGCCGACACGAAGCCCGACGCCTACACCCGATTGGTCGAACGGCTGCTCGCGAGCGACCATCACGCCGAGCGGCTCGCGCAGCAGTGGCTCGATCTCGCCCGGTATGCCGACACGAGCGGCTATGCCCACGACGGGCCGTGGACGATGTGGCCCTGGCGGGACTGGGTGCTCACGGCCTTCAGGACGAACATGCCTTTCGACCGGTTCGTGATCGAGCAGCTCGCGGGCGACCTGCTAGAAAAACCCACGCGGGCCCAGAGGATCGCCACAGGCTTCCATGCCAACGCGATGATGGCCCTCGGCAACAGCTATGACTTCGAGGAGTTTCGGATCGAAACGATCTACGACCGCGTGGGCACGACCGGCACGGCGCTGCTCGGCCTCACGATCGGCTGCGCCCGCTGCCACGACCACGTCTTCGATCCGGTCACGCAACGGGACTACTTCAAGTTGTTCGCGATCTTCAACAACATCCCGCACGAGGGCCGGGCCTTCGGCGTCCACGGCCCACGGCTCGACATCGGTTTCCCTGACAAGAGCTTGGAAGAAAAACGGGCGGCGCTGCTCGCGGAAGTCAAGCGGGTCGAGGGGGCGCCCGCGGAGCCGGCGGCGGCAAGCCTGGCGAAACTGCGGATCGACGGGGCCGAGGCGATCCCGACCTGGAAGACGATCGGCAGGCCGGCCTGGGACGGCGAGCCCCCGCCGGGCAAGCGGGGCACGAGCGTGGCGTTCGACGGTGGGTCGGCCCTGCAGGCTCCGAACGCCACCGACTTCGCATCCGTAGGCCAACTCCGCATCGCCTGCTCGATCAAGACCACCGATCCAGTGGCCGATATCGCCTCGAAATACGATGTGGCGGGAGCAGAGCGGTCGTTCGCCTTCGGCATCGGCGGTGAGGGAGACCGGTTGGCCAAGCCAGGCTTCCTGTACGCCTGGGTCAGCTCGAACGCAAAGCCGTTCTCCGGCGTTCAGATCTTCTCTTCGATCATGGTAGCCGACGACCGGTGGCACGAGATCGCGCTCGAGTTCGAGTCGGGCAAGTCGATCCGTTTGGTGATCGACGGAAAGGTGGACGAGGCGGCGGTGGTCTTGGGTGCGCCACCACCGGTCATCGCCGTCACACCGCGGCCGCTCCTCGTCGGTGCCGGCTACAAGAATGGAAGACCCGATTTCCATTACACGGGACTGCTCCACGGCCTCTCGATCTCGGGCGAAGTCGGTAGCGCGGCGAACCCGACGTCGAATGAGCTGGAGGCGCTGCGGACGCAGGTGGCCGAGATCGACAAGCAGCGGATCATCGCCGAGGTGATGGCCGAGCTGCCCCAGCCCCGCGAGACGTTCATTCACAAGCGGGGCAACTACAACGCCCCGGGCGACAGGGTCGAGCCGGGCGTGCCGGAGATGCTCGGAGCCCTGCCGGCGGGGGCGCCCGCCAACCGGCTCGGGCTCGCGCAGTGGCTCGTGTCGGGCTCGCATCCACTCACGGCCCGCGTGGCTGCCAATCGCCTCTGGTCGGCCGTCATGGGCGCGGGGCTCGTCCGCACGCCCGGCGACTTCGGCACCCGCGGCGAGCCCCCCACGCATCGCGAACTGCTCGACTGGCTGTCGGCGGAACTCGTGGCGAGCGGCTGGGATCAGCGGCATGTCCTCCGCCTCGTCGCGACGAGCGCCACCTACCGCCAGTCGTCGGATGCCCCGGCCGACCTCGTGGCCCGCGACCCTGCCAACCTGCTCCTGGCCCGCGCCACCCGTCGCCGGCTCGACGCCGAGCAGATCCGCGACGTGGCGCTGGCGGCGAGCGGCCTGCTCACCCGAAACGTGGGCGGACCGAGCGTGAAGCCCGATATGCCCGCCCATCTCTTCGACGATCTCGTGCCGGCGCAGTCGGACGCGCCGTGGAAAGCGTCGCCCGGTTCGGCCAGGCATCGCCGCAGTCTCTACCTCACCTGGAAGCGGATGCTCCTCGACCCCACGCTGGCCACGTTCGACGCACCCTCGCGGGAGGTCTGCGTGCCGCAGCGCGTCGTCACCAACACGCCGCTGCAGTCGTTCGTGCTGCTGAACGACCGCGTGTTCGTCGAGGCGGCGGTGGCGCTCGCGGCCCGCGTGCTGGCCGAGCATCCGGGGGACGACGCGACCCGGCTCGAGGCCGCGATGCGGATCGTGCTCTCGCGATCCCCGTCGCCGCGGGAACTGGAAACGCTGGGCGGCCTGCTCGCCGACCTGCGAGCGCACTACGCGGCCGATGCCGGAGCGGCGCGGGCTCTGATCGGCCCCAAGGCGCCGGCGGTGCAGGACGTGCCCCCGTCCGAACTGGCAGCCTGGACGATGCTCGCATCGACCGTGCTCAACCTCGACGAGGCGATCTCGCGGCAGTGATGTTTCCGGAACCCCATGGGCCTTCCCTCACCATGAACCCCCCGCACGAGCTGTCCCGCTCCGCCGGCCCGCCCCTGCCCCGCCGGGCAATGCTCCAGGGCGGGCTCGGCCTCGGCACCGTGGCCCTCCAGTGGCTCCTGGCCCGCGACGGCCGCACCGTGGCCGAAGGCTCCACCACGGCCGCGGCGGTCGCGCTCGGCCTGCCCCATCACGTGCCGAAGGCCAAGCGGGTCGTGCAGCTCTTCATGTCGGGCGGGCCGTCGCACGTCGACATGTTCGACCCGAAGCCGCGGCTCACGGCCGACGACGGCACGCCGATCCCCCGGAGCATCGCGGGCGAGTTCAAGTTCGCGATGATCCGCGACGCCGCGCCGATTGTGAAGGGCTCGCCCTTCGCGTTCACGAAGCACGGCCAGGCGGGGGGCGACTTCTCCGAACTCGTGCCCCACACGGCCACGATAGCCGACGAGATCACGGTTATCCGCTCGATGGTCACCGACACGGTCGTCCACGACCCTGCCTGCTGGATGATGAACTCGGGCAGCATCCGGGCCGGCATGCCCACGTTCGGCGCCTGGCTCAGCTGGGGGCTCGGCAACGAGGCTGACGACCTGCCCGCCTACATGGTGCTAACGTCGCACGCCGGAGGCCAGGCACAGCCGCTGCTCGAATCCTATTGGGGTTCGGGGTTCCTGCCGTCGCAGCACCAGGGGGTGAAGCTGCGGTCGGAGGGGGATCCGATCCTGTTCGTCTCGAACCCCCGGGGCGTGTCGGCGACCGTCCGCCGCCGCCAGCTCGACGCCCTCGCGCGGCTCAACGAGGAGCGGTTCGCCCAGGCCCACGACCCGGAGATCGCCGCCCGGATCGCGGCCTACGAGTTGGCCTTCCGCATGCAGACGAGCGTGCCGGGGCTCATGGACATCTCGTCGGAGCCCCGGCACGTGCACGAGGCCTATGGCACGACGGGCACGAGGCCCTCGTTCGCCAACAACTGCCTGCTGGCCCGACGGCTCCTGGAGCGGGGCGTGCGGTTCGTGCAGGTCTACGAGATGGGCTGGGACCAGCATGGCGACCTCGTCAACCAGATCAAGAAGCAGTGCGCCGCGACCGATCGGGCGGGCGCCGCGCTCGTGGCCGATCTCCGCGACCGCGGCCTGCTCGACGACACGCTCGTGATCTGGAGCGGTGAGTTCGGCCGCACGCCCGTGGCCGAGGCCAAGGGGGCGAAGTGGGGGCGTGACCACCATCCCTACGGTTTCACCGCCTGGGTGGCCGGCGGCGGGTTCGCGAAGGGCCGCGTCGTGGGGGCGACCGACGACTATGGCTGGCATGCGGTCGACAAGCGCGTGCACGTGCACGACCTGCACGCCACAGCGCTCCACCTGCTCGGCATCGACCATCAGCGGTTCACCCACCGCTTTCAGGGCCGCGACTTCCGGCTCACCGACGTCCACGGTACAGTTCTGCCGGATTTGTTGATGTAGCCGACATGCGCGGATCAGTACGGGTGGCCACTTCCCTCAAATGGCCATAGGCGCTACCCTGCGTGGCCGATCACGGCCGCGAACCTCGCGACGCTTATCGAACATCTGTTGTCGGGCTGGTGCGGCGAGTCGACAGACGGACGCCTAACCGCCTCCGCCCGCGCTGATCGGTGAAGCCCAGAGCAGCCAACACTAAAGAATCGTCGAAACCACGGCATATTCCTTGGACGGCCTCTTGGTATCGGCTGCCCTTCACCCCAAGGAATGTGCCCATGCACGACGTTCTCTCCGAACGGGCCGGCGAACTGGCCCGGCTTGCAGCGACGACACGGCCCGGCCTCGATGAGGTAGCGGCCACGACCCCTACCCTGAATCAGCAACTCGCCGAACTGGCGGGCGATGCACGTCAAGGATGCACGCCAACTGATCGGCAACCTGCTGCGTGACGTGCGGATTCTCAACTGCTGACTGATCCCAGTCGCCTGCAAGGCGGCTGTTGGCTTCCCTGCATCTGGTTGCAACCAACGAGATGCTGATGATCACGGCAGCACGTGGCTGCGGTGATGTCCTGATCCTTCGCCCCCGGCACAGCTCGCCGGCGGCGTTCCCCTTGATCCCGGCCTCCGGGAGGAGTATGCGCTGATGCTGTTCGAAGATGATGACGACCGCGACGTGTCGGAGTTGGTTGCCCAGCTTCTGGGCGAGACGGCGGAGTTCATCCGTAGGCGAGGTTTCCATCTCGTCGAGCTCCCTGCCCACTGTGACGAGCCTGATCTCGTCGACATGGCCGAGATCACCGGCGGCCTCGACTGGGACCGCGACGCG
>Ga0172376_10002560_pt1 | contig 22082 bp, 15 predicted proteins | sample Lak35m_FD_121114 | JGI IMG/M metagenome (GOLD analysis project Ga0172376, IMG submission 121114) | Freshwater microbial communities from Kabuno Bay, South-Kivu, Congo - kab_092012_35m | ecosystem: Environmental > Aquatic > Freshwater > Lake | place: Democratic Republic of the Congo: South-Kivu... | reverse complement strand
CTGGTGAGATTATTCAAGCTCCGTCGGCCAACATCGTGACGGCCCCGGCGACTCAGCCGTCGACTGCACCACGTTCAGCCCCGGCGACAAGTCCGAAACCAACCGCGACGCCATCGAGTGATAATCCTGTCCCCGAGCCGCGAGATCCTGCGGCCAGTGGTGGTAGGAATTCTGACCGCAGCACGTCATTGCGGGATGATCCGTTTGAACCGCGACTGGCTGAAAGTCGATTTGAGTTTGATCCCTCAGAAGCCGATGCCGATTTCCAGCGGCCTCGAGTCGCGAATACGTCGCGCTCTTTGCGTCCTGTTGTGGCAGAAACTTCGGTTCGCGAACCCGAGTCCGAGATCACTCCAGTCGGCTTTGAGAAGGTCGCCACGCACCATCCGACGTTTCAGTGGGTGCAAGGCTTTCTGCAATACAGCCCGCGAACGCAGTCTTGGCATTTGATGTATGACGCGAATCCAGGCGAGGACGTCAATGGAGGTGAGTTGAAGCTGACGGGGAGTTTGCCGTTCACGCGAGCCCATCTCAATAAGCCCTTCCGAGTGTGGGGCCACTTTCACGACACGCTGCTCGACGAGTTAAAGAAGCCGCAGTACGTCGTCGAACGAGTCGAAGAGATTCGCCCGAGTATGCTCGACGCACAGTGACGGATTCAGCGGGCAGGAGTTGCAGTTGGGAGACCGCGTATGCCGACTCGTCGCGAGTTCTTGCTATCGATTGGTGCAGCTTCCGTGTCGGCGCCATTCACGCGAGGCGACCAGCCAGAGCTTCCCAAGAAGAAGCTGGCCGTCGTGACGACGTTGTGGAATTACAAATCACACGCCTGGCACATGGCCGAGCGATTCTTGCATGGCTACCCCCGAGATGGGCAATGGCATCACCCACCGCTGGAAGTCGTCTCGGCGTATGTCGACCAGACGCGCGATGACGATCTCAGTCGCATCCGTGCCACCGAGTTTGGTTTCAAAGTCTATCCGTCGATCGCGGAAGCTCTTCGTCATGGCGGCGACAAAGTTGCGGTCGATGCCGTGCTGGTGATTGGAGAGCATGGCAACTACCCGCTCAATGAGTTCGGTCAAAAACAGTATCCGCGGTACGAGTTCTTCCAGCAGATCACCGACGTCTTTCGTCGCGACGGCCGCACAGCACCCATCTTCAATGATAAGCATCTCTCGTGGAGCTTCCCCCATGCGCAGGAGATGGTTCGAATCTCGAAGGAACTGAACTTCCCGTTTTTGGCGGGATCATCGTTGCCCGTGACTTGGCGGATGCCAGCGATTGACATGCCGCTAGGGGCGGAGATCGATGAAGCCTTGGTCGTCGCGATCGGTGGCATTGACATCTATGACTTTCATGCGCTTGAGACGTTGCAGTGCATGGTCGAACGCCGACGTGGCGGAGAAACAGGAGTCGTTGCTGTGCAAGGTCTGCGGGGCGAAGCCGTTTGGAAGGCGATGCAATCCGGCAACTGGGCCAATGGCGGTTGGTCGCCTGAGTTGTTCTCAAGTTGCCTCAGTCGCAGTCACACGCTGAGGCAAGCGCCGACATTGAGTCATCGTTATCCGACCGACGCACAGATCCGCGAGTGGGTCAAAGAGCCCATCGCTTATCGCATCGAGTATGCCGACGGTCTGAAGGCAACGATGTTGTTGCTTAATGGGCTCGTCGAGGATTTTACATTTGCCGCCAAACTCCGCGGTGAAGCCGTTCCGCTGTCGACGATGTTCCATTTGCCACCAGTGCCCAACGTCACGTACTCAGCCGCACTGATGTCACAGGCCGAGAAAATGTTTGTGACAGGTCAAGCACCGTATCCGGTCGAGCGAACGTTGCTGACTTCGGGATTGGTTGAAGCAGGCATGCAATCGCTCGTGAAAGAACAGAGACGCCTTGAGACTCCGCATCTGGCCGTCCGGTATGCGGCTTCGTCGCAATCAACCTTCGCACGGAGTTAGTTGAACGGCCTGAGGTACGTCTCGGCAAACCGGAGCGGTCAAGTTGGGAGCCGATCACACCTTGCCTCCAGCTCACTGGAGTTCAATCGTCAGAGTGCTGTGGGGCGACCTCAAGCAATGTGGTTTGTCGTCGTCCTGCCCGCCGGATCGGTACGACTAGCGCGTCGCGACATCTGCGAACGGCGTGACAAGCTTTCGCGATCGCTGCGATCCGAGCAGCCTGATCGCCACCAGCTTTCAGTAGCCTGCCGGATCGTTACGACCCGTTCGCTTTGTGAAGCATGTCTTTCTTTGGCAACACGCAAATGTCCAACCACCTCGACCAAAAACTTGACGGGACAAGGAATAGGCAGAAGACGATTCACGATGACGCGATTAAGGTGGCCGCGTTCTTGAGCACGCTTGGTCGCAGACAATTCGCCGCGTGGCCGGCACGACCAACGAGTCGCGAACGCATTCATCGAGCACTCATCATGATCGCCCCCTTTGATCGCGAAGCTGTCTTGGAAGAAACGATCGCCGACCTTGAAGCCCTTTACGAGTGGCACGCGATGATCCTGTCGCAAGCCAAAGTCGGGGTCTTGGATTGGCCGGTGAATCAAGCTCGGGTCTACATGTCACCGTGTCTCAAGTCGATTCTTGGCTATCGTGAGCATGAGTTGCCGAATGCCTTTTCGGAGTGGCTCAATCACATTCACTCGGACGACCGGGCCAAGATTTCGCAGCAGATCACTGATGCAGTGGCTGGTGGCGAGAAGAGTTTTCAAGCCGTGCATCGTGTGACTCGTCGTGATGGCAGCGATGCGTGGATTTTGTTTCGTGCCAAGATTGCGAAGTCCGATCATGGCCGTCCGAAGCGTCTGCTGGGGGCCGTGATCGACATCAGCGACATTCGTCAAATGATGAGCGAGACAGCGGCCGTGGCCGCGAGCAATTAGCAATGTGTCGGCGACGGCTGCGAATGTGATGCATGGCAGTCGGCATACCAGAGCGGCAAGACTTGCGCCGTCGGTCTTTTGGGGACCGATGGTGTGAGCCTTGCCGCTTATTCTTTTGAACGGGGAACAATGGAACCTCAACAAATTGGCATTGCGATTGTCGAGTCGCACGAGCGGTATCTCGTCGGGACTCGGGCTGTCGGGCAAACGTTGGCAGGAGCCGCTGAGTTTCCGGGCGGCAAGTGCGAGACTGGCGAAACGCCCGCGGCCTGTGCGGCACGAGAGTGCCTCGAAGAGACCGGGTTGACGGTCGAACCGCTGCGCTTGCTCGAACGCGTGCGGTTTGATTACTCACACGCGTCGGTCGACTTGCACTTTTGGCTGTGTCGCATCGTCAAACCACGCGCCGAGCCACTTGGTGGTTTTCGTTGGGTGACACGCGACGAACTGCGTGACATCGCACCTCAGTTTCCAGCCGCTAATGCATCTGTCGTGAAGCTATTGCTGGAGTGAATCGTCACACATCGTGAGCATGATACGCCCTCTATGTCGGCAGTTCGCTGCGAGCAATGGTTCGCGTCATCTTCGAATTCATAAGGCTTGCGTAGCGGTTACTGCGGGAAGGATGACATCGCATGAAACTCGAATGGGTACGTTCGCTGACTCACAATAATGCGGTCTATTGGTCGGCGTTTTCAGCTGATGGCAAGCGTCTGGCAACGGCGAGTCTCGATAACAACGTCAAGCTCTGGTCGACCGAGGATGGCACGCATGTCGGCACTTTGAAGGGGCACGGCGACGGCGTGACCTTCGTGGGCTTTCTCGCGGATGGTCGCATCGCAACGGCGGCGTTGGATCGTTCGGTGCGCGTGTGGCCAGCAGAAGGTGGTACCGCGACGACCACGATGCTCGGGCATCAAGACTATGTACCGGCGGGCGCGGTGGCTCGTACCGGGACGCTGATCGTTTCGGGCGGCTTCGATAAGACAGTTCGTTTGTGGGACGCGCAGACGGGAGCGGCTCTCGCGGTGCTCACGGGTCATGAGGCGCAAGTGCAGTGCGTCGCGATTTCGAGCAACGGCAAGCTCGTTGCCTCGGGCGGCGAAGACAACACCGTGCGGCTGTGGGATGTCGAGAGCAGATCGCTGCTCAAAACGATCAACAGTCATACGCGCACGGTTGAAGGAGTGGCCTTCGCGCCAGACGACTCGGCGTGTGCGTCGGTAGGGGCGGATGGTGGGCTTAAGCTCTGGTCGGCAAAAGGTGATGCCGTTGCTTCTGTTGAAGTACCAAGTGGTAAGTTGAAGTCGGTCGTCTTCGCACCAGACGCTAAGACGCTGGTGACTGGTGGTTTGGACGGTGCAGTGCGATGTTGGTCGGTGAGTCCGTTGCGCGAACTGTTCCATGTTCGCCAGCATCGCAACACGGTTTATGGAGTTGCCTTCAGCAGTGACGGCAAACTGCTGGCGTCATCGGGCTTTGATCGCACGATTCATGTGTGGGCGGTGCAGCAGTGAGCGACATGGTTGTGGCCGCACTCCAGAACCCACCGTTGCCGAACACTCGCCGACCGATGCGCGCGGTGGCCTTGCAGTTTTTGCGACTAGGGATGTTCGCGAGCATCATCAGTTTGATTCATCTGCGGCATCAGGAATTTGAAGCACGCCGGCTCGCGCATGGTCTGGCTGCTGTCAGTATTGAATCCGTGCAGGCCTTGTTTCCCACCGCGGCTCGGCTTGCGGAGGGAGATCAAACGCGCGCGGCTCAGTCGGTGCTGGATCGTGACAGTGTGTTGCTGGGCTATGTCGTGCAGTCGTCGCCGCAGTCTGATCGAGTCGTCGGGTTCTCCGGGACGACGAACGTCTTGATTGGCTTTGACGAACGCGAGCGGGTTGTTGGCCTTCGCATTCTCGCCAGTCGCGACACGCGCGAGCACATCGCGCATGTCGAACGTGATGCGCGGTTTTTGTCGCAATGGAACGGTCAGAGTTGGGACCAAGCCGCGCGGCACTCGCGCGTCGATACTGTGAGCGGCGCGACGCTGACCAGTTTGGCGATCGTTGAAGGAGTGACGTTACGGCTCGGTGGTCAGCGTCCTACGTTGCGGTTTCCGAATGCGCTGCGACTCGCGGAGATTGCGCCGTTCTTACCTGCCGCTGCCTCATTGCAAACTCGCACCGAGCAGCCAGCCGTGGTTGATGTTCTGGATGCACGTGACATCACGATTGGCTTTGCTGTCAGGACGACTCCTGCTGCCGATGCGGTGATTGGGTATCAAGGTCCGAGTGATACGTTGTTGGTTTTTGTCGAGGCTTCGAAGTTGGTCGGCCTGTCAGTGCGTCAGAGTTACGACAACGAACCCTATGTCGGTTACGTCCGCGACGAGGCGTCGTTTGCGGGCCACTTCATCGATCGAGGGTATCAAGAGCTAAGCCGCCTCGATCCGCAAGCTGAAGGCATCGAAGGAGTCTCGGGTGCGACGATGACGAGTATGTCGGTCGCGCGTTCGATTGCTCCAGCGTTACAAGCTGCTGAAGCAAGCCTTGTGGCGACGTCCTGGAACGGGAGTTGGTCGCGGCGTGATCTCGGCACGATGTTCGTGCTACTGCTGGCGGCGCTGACGAGCATGACTCGATTACGCGGCGTGCGTCTCTGGCGAGTGGTGTTTCAACTCACGCTGGTGGGATACCTCGGCTTCGTGAACGGTGACCTGTTGTCGCAAGCCTCGCTCGTTGGATGGGCCCAAGCCGGTATTCCGTGGCGCACCGCCCCGGGATTGACCTTGCTCACACTGGCGGCAGTGCTCGTTCCGGCGTGCTCGCGAACGCAGTTGTATTGCCATCAGGTTTGCCCCTTCGGAGCCGCTCAGCAGTTATTGCTACACGGACGAAATCGACGACCGAGATCCCGTCAACATGCTGCGGCGTCCACTGCCAGACGCTCGCTGTTGGCGGTCACGAAAGCGGCTCCTGCGGTGTTGCTGATCGTGGTCGTCAGCTCGGCGATGGGGCGGTGGCCGGTGAGTTTGGTGGCGCTTGAGCCCTTCGACGCCTTTCATGTGACGATCGCCGGAGCCGCAACGCTCACGATTGCGGTGATCGGTCTCGTGGTATCTGCAGTCGTGCCCATGGCCTACTGTCGCTTTGGATGTCCGACAGGGGCGATGCTCAATTTCCTGCGCTTTCACGCGCGCAGCGATTGCTGGTCGGCGCGCGACTCGTTGGCGGTTGGTCTGCTGACGATGGCGCTGCTGATGCGCTAGGAGCGCGTTGAAAATGACGCGGAGCACGATTTGATGTGCTTAAAACTCGGTGAATTCGGGCACGTTGAACACGTGTCCCACGAAACTCAACAGGCTGCTCAGGGCAGGGCGGCTGGAAACGATGTGGTTCGATCCACTGTTCGTGGCGCTACGCCATGATGTCGCGCACGACGTCTCCATAGACATCGGTCAGTCGGAAGTCGCGACCCGAGTAGCGGTAGGTCAGTCGCTCATGATCAAAGCCGAGCAGATGTAGAATCGTCGCATGCAGGTCATGCACGGTGACGATGTTCTCGACGGCTCGATAACCGTAGTCATCAGTTGCGCCGTAGATCGTGCCGCCTTTGATTCCACCGCCCGCGAGCCAAAGCGACATTGCTTGTGGGTTGTGATCGCGACCTCGGCTGCCTTGTGCGAACGGTGTGCGTCCAAACTCTCCGGCACAGATGAGGAGCGTGTCATCAAGCATGCCTCGCGCCTTCAAATCCTGAATCAGCGCCGCGATGGGCTGATCGACGACGGCCGCATTCTTCGCATGACCGTCCTTGATATTTTCATGATCGTCCCACGGTGCGACGAAGCGAATGCCACGCACGCAAGTCAGTTCGACAAAACGCACACCACGTTCCAACAACCGCCGGGCCAACAAACATTGTCGCGCGTATTGAGCAGTGAGTTTGTTGTCGGAATGAAGGCCATACAGCTTCTGAGTGGCTTCGGATTCGCCGCTGATGTCAGCAACTTCTGGGACCGCTGCTTGCATCGCGAACGCGGTTTCACCATTGCGAATCGCCGCCTCGACGGCCGCGCCCGCTCCACCGAGCGACTTCGCGAAGTCGGCGTCCGCCGCAGCCAGTAACGCTCGTTTGTCACGCTGCGAGGTGTTGGGCGTGGGGGTGATGTTCGAGACCACTTCACCGCCGGAATACAGATCGAAGAAAGAGCCTTGATAGGTCGGTGGTAGGAAGCCTGAGCTGAAGTTTTCGACGCCGCCGAGCGGGATCACTCCACCGTGTAGCACGACGTAGCCGGGCAGGTTCGAGTTCTCGCTGCCAAGACCATAATTGAGCCATGCACCCAAGCTGGGGCGTCCTTGCAGGGGGTGTCCGCTGTGCAGGAAGTAGCAAGCTTGAGCGTGCTCGGGGAACTCGGCTTGGAGGGAGCGGATGACACACAAGTCATCCGCGCAGCGACCGAGATGTGTGAAGATCTCGCTCATCGGAATGCCGGACTCACCGTGCTGATGAAACTTGAAGGGTGTTCCAAAGGTCGTCCCGACGTTGTCGAACTGTGTGGCGTCGATCTTCATTTGGAAGGGGCGACCGTGTTCGGCAGTGAGACGCGGCTTGGGATCCAGCGTGTCAACTTGCGATTGGCCTCCGTCCATAAACAACAGCACGGCTCGCTTCGCTCGGGGGGTGAAGTGAGGTCGTGGCAGTCCCGTTGCGGCTTGCGCTTGCTCATGCAGCAGCACGCTGCCGGCGAGCCATCCGAAGCCTTGCGCTGCTAGTTGAAGTGTTCGCCGACGACTCATCGGCGGATATTGGCTGGTCGGTGACGAAGTGGGGGCGGCAGAGGTCGTCATACGGCGTGTTCCGTGAAGGCTCGATCGAAGTGTGGTGGAACATCGCGACGCATCGCGGTGCTGACAAGCGCTGATGAGCGAGTCGTCTAACAGCCTGTTGAATTTGGTGGGGCACGTTTTCAACGTGCCTGAATTCATCGGGTTTTGAGCACGATCAAATCGTGCTCCACGTGTACTTCAACGGGCTGCTAAGAGAGTTTGACTAACTGAGTGATGTAGTCGAGTACGCCTTGCACCTCGACAGATTGCACGACTTCGACATTCGGCTGTCGGCTGATTCCTCGACGGAGATCTGCGACCGATGCCCCGCGTGTTTCGAGGCCGTCTGTTTCAACTTCTACAACCATGGGCCGCGATTCGAAGAACCGGTCTTGAGTGATGGTGGCCAACGCCGCGACTTCGCGCAGCGGCAAACCTTCGAGCCCTAGTTGTTCGTGATGGGCTCGCAATGCGAACGGCAAGAGATCCTCAAACACGAAGTGCAGTCGATTGCCTTTGAGTTGCTTGAGGCGATTAAAACCGTCGAAGGTCAGCACCACTTGGTTCGCGGTTTCCAGAGGCACCAAGGTCTTAGCGGTGGGCGCTCGCAGCACGCGCCACGCGGCGTCGGCATTCGCATAGAAGTTGAACTCCGAGGCCGGAGTCGCATCGCCTCCCAGCGAGATCGCGCCACCTTGGATCACGATGCCCTGCATGAGTTCAAGCACTTCGGGAGCGAGCTCGATCGCCAGTTCTAAATTGGTCAGAGGACCGAGTGTGAGCACCGTGATCTCGTGCGGGTGCTGTTTGACGAGATCAACGATGACCTTGGCGGATTCGTGTTGGTTGTGCAGTTTGGAAAAGGGCAACTCGACGCGTCCGACTCCATTGGGACCATTCAGCCGCAAGGGGTCTGAAAAGTGACACTCTTCTGCATTCGGGAAGCTGGGACGATCTGCTGTTGAGCAGCCCAAACGGGGCCACTTGATCGGGTCAACAGATTCGCTGATGGCGAGGATGTTACGAGTCGCAATTTGTCCCGAAACGCAACCTGCCGTGGCGGTGATCGCGATGAGATCGATGTCGGGATCGAGCGTGGCGAGAGCAATCGCGAAGGCGTCCCCGATTCCCGGATCAGCGTCGATGATCAGTTTGCGAGCCATATTTCGTCTTCCTTGCAACTCGAAGTATGCAGAGCCGACCGGTTCGGGCCGTTTCACCATCAAGGCGACGCGCCACTCAGAATATTCAACCACCTTTGGCATCTGCAGCGAGCAATAGTCGGCAGTCTGACGTTCGCCAGTGCGTTCTTGAATTCAGTACGCCTGTGGAGTGCCAACTCTTCTGACGAGCGACATCTAACGCCGATCACCGCACCAGCAATTCACTGCGGCCCGCTTTGCGACGCATCCAATTCACGGCCTTCAGGATTGACGGTCGTCGAATCAACTCCAGTTCCAATCGTCGCTTGCCGGGGAAGTCGAGCAACATGACCCCAATCAAGATTGTCAGCACTCCCTGGCCGGGTACGAACAGCATCACAATGCCCATCAACGTGATGATCACTCCCAGCACATTCTTAAGTCCATGACCAATCAACGAGATGAGCCAATGCCGCTGCGGGAAGGTTCCCAAGGCGTGCCGATCACGAACGAAGTAGTCCTCGGGGATGCGAGCCACCAGCAGTGGCACAACCAGAAGAGTTCCGAAGAACATCAACAATGAGATGCCGAAAGACCAACTCAGCCAAGAGGGATGTCGACGGCACCAATCAAGAACCTGTTGGAACACGCTGCACACTTTCTTGAGCAAGATTGACGCGACAAAAGTTGGAAGTTGTCAGGACAGTGCTTCCGACCTGGGGAGTTTGGCTGAATCTGAAGGTCATTGAATCAGCTTCAGGACAAATTGGTCACTACCAAAGAGTGTGGTGGTGTGAGGAGTTCCTTTTTCGAGTTCTCTGGACCATGCGAGTGTTGCAACATAGACGAGTACGTCGTGGACTTGTCGGCGCGAATGGCTTTGGAAGGTAGAGACGAATGAGTCAGTAGTGACTTTGCAGGCTCCATGATGGATGTGGTTGACTTTGGCGTCTTGCTGCGGGCATGGTCGCAGCGCTGGCTCATGGTGGACGATCTCGCTGCATTCGAGTTAGGAAGAAGAAGCTGCTGCTGATCTTTCAGGTGCTGAACCAGAGATTCTGTGACGTGCCGTGGTCTCTATGAGAATCTCTCACACAACAAACGAGACAACTTATGAAACAGCGAATACTGCTTCTGTTCGCGGTTGCCGCGTGGCTGAATGCTGTTCGAGCTGAAGATGCTCCGACGTTTGAAAAGCATGTCCGCCCAATCTTGAAAGCGAACTGCTTTCACTGTCATGGCGAAGAACCGAAGCTTGAGGGACAGCTTGATGTGCGGTTGGCTCGATTGATTTCCAAGGGGGGCGAGTCGGGGTCGGCGATCGTGCCTGGCAAGCATACCGACAGCCTGCTTTGGAAACGCATTGCCTCGAATGAGATGCCACCTGGGGACAAAAAACTCAGTGAGAAAGAACGACTCGTCATCGCACGTTGGATCGACGGGGGAGCCAAGATTGAAAAGCCTGAACCGGAGTCGCTGAGCGACGATGGCATTACGGATGAGGAACGTGCCTTTTGGGCGTTTCAGCCGATCACTCGCCCACCATTGCCCAGTGTGAAGGACAACACGCAACTCACTTCGCCCGTCGATGCGTTCTTAGTCGCGCGGCTCGAACAAGCAGGACTTGAGTACTCGTTAGAAGCTGACCGCGTCACGTTGATTCGCCGTGCGAGTTTTGACTTGCTCGGTCTGCCGCCAGAACCCGACGAGATCGACGCCTTCATGGCCGACCATGAACCCGGAGCGTTTGAGCGATTGGTCGATCGTTTGTTGGAGTCGCCGCACTACGGCGAGCGTTGGGCGCGGCATTGGCTTGATGTCGTCGGGTACGCGGACAGCGATGGTTACGGCGAGAAAGACATCGAGCGCAAGTGGGCCTTCAAGTATCGCGACTGGTTGATTCGCGTTCTCAATGAAGATCGCACTTGGGATGAACTCATCCGTGAGCAACTCGCCGGAGACGAGATGCTCAAACCGCCGTTTCGCGGGCTGGCCCCCGAGGCCGCTGACAAGTTGATCGCGACGGGTTTCTTACGCATGGGGCCCGATGGAACCGGAGATGCCGCAGTCACGCAAGATGTTGCTCGTAACGAGTGCGTGGCTGAGACCATCAAGATCGTGAGTACATCGTTGCTCGGCCTGACTGTTGGGTGCGCTCAATGTCATGCGCATCGCTACGACCCGATTTCGCAAGTTGACTACTTCCGTCTGCGCGCGGTCTTCGAGCCTGCCTTGAATTGGAAGGACTGGAAGTCGCCTCCGCAGCGACTCGTTTCTTTGTGGACACCGGAGGAAGTCAAGCTCGCATCGCAGTGTGACGCTGAGATTCGGCGCCTCGAACAAGAACGGCTCGCGAAATACGAGGCACTTTCCGAAAAGCTCCGCGAAGAGGCGATCGCAACGTTCGATGAAGAACTCAAAACGCGCATTCGAGATGCTGCGAAGACGCCAGTCGCGAAACGCACTTCCGAGCAAAAGAAGTTGCTGGCCGACCATCCGAAGGCCGCGATTCCAACGACGGGCACGTTGCTCGAACGCAACGCCAAGGCCGAGCACAAAGCAATTACCGACGAGTTTGTGAAGCTCATCAATGTTCAAAGAAGATTGCGGCCCGCCGACGACTTCGCGCACTGTTTGACCGAACCACTTCAAGGCAAGTTGCCAACAACGCAACTGTTCTTTCGCGGCGACTTCAATCAACCGAAGCAGGACGTGTGGCCGGGAGAGTTAGCGGTGCTCTCGTCAGCGGCGACTTCGACGATCCCCATTGATGACGACACATTGCCGACCTCGGGACGACGGTTGGCTTATGCCCGTTGGCTGACGAGTGGCCATCATCCACTGGTGGCACGCGTCTTTGTGAATCGAGTTTGGATGCACCACTTCGGTCGTGGACTCGTGGCGACACCCGGTGACTTCGGACGACTTGGCGAAACACCATCGCATCCCGAGTTGCTCGATTGGCTGGCGAGCGAGTTCATGGGTTCTGCAACGGATGACTCGCAATGTTGGAGTCTCAAGCGTCTGCATCGCTTGCTGATGACTTCGACCGCTTATCGACAAGCATCGCGGCGCCGCGCGGAGTTAGATGCCGTCGATCCTGAGAATCGTTTGCTAGGGCGCATGCCGATCCGACGACTCGATGCGGAAACAGTGCGCGACGCGGTGCTGGCGGTGAGCGGTCACTTCAACGGGAAGTTTTATGGAGCACCGATCCCCGTTACTCCTGACGAGACGGGGCAGATCATGGTCGGTGTCGATACACGCGATACCGCCGGTCGTCCCACAGGTAAGAAGGTGCCGCTTAATGGCGAAGAGTTCCGCCGCAGCATCTACATCACCATTCGCCGGTCGATGCCATTGGCCATGCTGGAGACGTTCGATGCTGCCACGCTCGCTCCCAATTGCACGCAGCGCACGGCCTCGACGGTCGCGTCTCAATCGCTGTTAATGCTCAACAACGAGTTTATCCAACACGAAGCCGCCGCCTTTGCCAATCGGATTGCATCACTCGACGGAGCAGGACTTGAGCAGCAAGTCGATGCCGCATGGCGCATGACACTGGGACATCGTCCGAGTGCCGAACAAACACAAGCGGCACTCGGCTTTGTGCAACGTCAAGCCGAACTCTTCGGGGTGCAAGCAGATGCGAAAGCCAAATCAGTCGCCGAACAGCGAGCATTGACCAGCTTGTGCCAAGCGCTGCTGATTTCGAACGGCTTCCTCTACGTGGATTGAGCAGCGTATTGCGAAACAGGTTTCTTGAACCGCGAATGGAGAGCCGCATGTGCTTGTTGTCGACTTCTGCTTCGCGATCTCAACACCTCATCAACTCGTAAGGACTCTTCATGACGAAGCGGTTTCTCGATGCCGTTGAATGGGCGGGCAACAAATTGCCGGATCCGGCGATGTTGTTTGTGTGGGCGCTCGGCATCACTTGGGGGCTCTCGGCGGCATTGGCTCCGATTCAGTTCTCGGAGCTTGATCCGCGATCGCAGGAACCCATTCGAGTCGTCAATCAACTGACCGGCACCGCACTCGTCGGCTTCTTGGCCAACATGGTCGAGACATTCGTCAAATTCCCGCCGCTAGGCTTAGTCATTGTCGCGCTGTTAGGAGTTGGAGTTGCCGAGCACTCAGGCTTTGTGCAAGCGTCGCTCAAAGGCCTATTGCGAGTCACTCCGCGACGACTGTTGACGCCGATGCTGTTACTCGTCGCCATCCTCAGTCATCTCGCGGGCGACTCGGGTTATGTGCTCATCATCCCGCTTGGAGCAGTCATGTTTGCGGCGGCAGGACGACATCCACTGCTCGGCATCACGACGGCGTTCGCCGGTGTCTCGGGCGGGTTCAGCGCGAACTTCTTGCCGTCGAGCCTTGATCCACTGCTGCAAGGTTTCACTCAGAAAGCCGCGCAGATCATTGATCCGAACATTGCGGTCAACCCGCTCTGTAACTGGGGCTTCATGAGTGTCTCGTGTCTCGTGATTGTCGGAGCAGGTTGGTATGTGACGGACCGCATCATCGAGCCTCGGTTACAACGATTACCAGTTGATGGCGACGTAATGGACTCGACTCACATGGGGCAGCTCAGTGCCGCAGAACGACGAGGCTTAAAGGGCGGGTTTGCGGTGCTGGGAGCGTTGCTCATCGTGCTGTCGTTTGCGGCCTGGCCAAACGATTCGCCGTTTCGCACGGCGAACGGAGACCTTGTGGGCCGCGAAGCACCGTTGATGAAGGCCATTGTGCCATTGATCTTCCTGCTGTTTCTGTTGCCGGGAGTGGCTTACGGCTCATTGGCAGGCACGATCAAAACACATCGCGACGTTGTGCAAGGCATGACCAAAGCCATGAGCTCGATCACTTATTACTTAGTGATGGCCTTCTTCGCGTCGCTCTTCACTGCGGCATTCGCGCAGTCGAATGTCGGAGTATTGATCGCTGTCAAAGGCGCGAACGCGCTCGGCGCCTTGCATCTGCCGGCTCAAGTCACGGTGCTCGGCATCATCGTACTGACCACGACGGTGAACTTGCTGATTGGCTCGGCATCGGCGAAGTGGGCACTGCTCAGTCCGATTTTTGTGCCAATGTTGATGACGTTGGGATTGTCCCCGGAGCTGACTCAAGCGGCGTATCGCATTGGTGATTCAAGCACGAACATCATCACTCCTTTGATGCCGTACTTTCCGCTGATCGTTGTCTATGCGCAGCGGTATGTGAAAACGACCGGCATTGGCACGATGATCTCGTTGATGCTGCCGTATTCGTTGTCGTTCCTCGCGTGCTGGAGCGTCCTGCTGTTGGTCTATTGGGGGCTAGGCATCCCGTTGGGCTTGCAGGCGCGGTATGCGTATCCGTGAGGTCGTTTGCAGCCGCATCAAACCTGGCAATCAATCGGAGTTAATCTCTTATGCCAACCCCGCGACCTCGTAGCCGTGTGCATTACGACCATTCCAACCGAGTCGTCCTGGTGAGCGGCGGCGCGAGCGGCATTGGGCGAGCCATCTGCGACGGTTTCCTCGCGGCCGGGGCAAGCGTTGTCTGTCTCGACATCAAACCGGTGGACGATTTGCCGTCGAGCATTCACTTCGTTCAAGGTGACACTTCTTCGGAAGCGGCTTGCGAACGCGCGGTGGCCGAGACGATTGCGGCCTTCGGAGCGATCGATGTGTTGGTCAACAACGCGGCCATTCAACCGCCGAGTTCTTATCTGCCCGTCGATGAACTGTCGGCAGAAATGTGGCAACGAATCGTCGACGTGAACTTGTCGGGCTACACATTTCTGGCCAAACACGCGCTTCGGCAAATGAAGCAACAGTGCGGGGGAGTCATCGTCAACATCGCGAGCGGTCAGGCGCATCGGACTGCTCGGCAAGTGCCGGCATATGGACCGATCAAAGCGGCGAACCTCATGCAAACCAAGCAATGGGGTGTCGAGTACGCGCGGCTCGGTATTCGAGTGGTCTCAGTCTCGCCTGGAGCGATCGACACGCCACTCGTGCGCGCGTCGCTCGCGGCTCAAGGTGGCGAGAAAGAATTGGCGAATCGGCATCCCGTTGGCCGTCTTGGTCGCCCCGAAGAAATCGCGCACGCCGTACTGTGGCTCGCGAGCGATGATGCGGCGTTCATCACCGGCACCGATCTCGAAGTCGATGGCGGTCTGGGTGCGTTTGGTGCCTTCGCCGATCCGTATCCGATGACTTGAAGACCAGCTTGACGAACGTTCGTCCGCGCCACTTATTGAGTCGGGGCACGTACGGAAGGCGACTGCTTCCCATTCTGGGTTGATGCCAGCTCGGCCTGCGCGACGATACCAGTTGGCGGGTTTGTGCCGATTGACGCGATCGGAGTGAAGTTAGGTAGTCTTGGGGACCTTTCCGAAAGGACGCATGAGATATGCTGCATGCGGTGATTATGGCCGGGGGAAGTGGCACTCGGTTTTGGCCCGCGAGTCGGCGCGATCGACCGAAGCAGTTCCTCACGTTGAGCGGCGCTCGCTCGCTGCTTCAACAAGCGACGGATCGCTGCCTGCCGATGATTCCACACGAGCGCCTATGGATCGTGACGGGAGCGCGGCATGCCGTAGAGACCGGACGCCAATTACCAGACCTGAGTGCTGAGCATGTCTTGATCGAACCCTGCGGTCGCAACACGGCCCCCTGCATTGGTTTGGCGGCGTTGCGAGTCCAGGCGGCTGACCCGGACGCCATTTTGTTGGTCACTCCGGCGGACCATGTCATTAGTCCTACCGCAGCTTTCGTTGCCGCCGTTGAGCGTGCTGTCGCGACGATCGGAGACACGCCCGAGAAGTTGTGTTTGTTTGGTATTGTTCCAACGCGACCGGCCACGGGATATGGCTACATCGAACGAGGTGCCGCACTAAGTAACACCCGCGAGGGAGTCTTTTCCGTGGTCAGATTTCGTGAGAAGCCCGATTTCGCAACTGCGCAGCAGTTCTTGACTGACGGCAACTTCTTGTGGAACAGCGGCATCTTCGTGTGGCGTGCGGACACGATTTTGAAGGCCCTCGCACTGCATCAGCCAGAACTGCATCAACGCTTGCAGGCACTCGCGCCACATTGCGGGAAGGCGAGTTGGCAAGAGTCGCTCGAACGCGATTTTCCGCAGATGCCGTCCATCTCGATCGACTACGCGGTACTTGAGCACTCTCGCGATGTTTGTGTGATCGAGGCGCCCTTTGGTTGGGACGATGTCGGCAGTTGGGCGGCGCTGACGCGACTGCATCAACCGGACGCTGAGGGCAATATTGTCGTCGGCAAGCACAGTGGCATCGCGACCAAGAACTGCACGATCTACGGTGACAATGACCATCTCATCACGACGATTGGTCTCGAAGGTTGCACGGTCGTACATACGCCGACCGCGACACTCGTTGCCAAGTTGGATGACGAAGCACAACTCAAAGACTTGCTCAAACGATTGGAGCAGCAAGGATTCGAGGATGCGCTGTAGCGAGCGAACGAGTTGGGCACGTGCCGCCCATGATGTTGGGGCTGAATCGTTTGGAATTTGCTGAACCCAATCAGCAATGCCTCGTTAGCCGCCGCCGCTCGAACGATTCGACTTCCAACAATCACATCGGAAAATAGGACACCATGGAAAACGCGATTGCTCTGCTGGCACTGACAGCCATGGAGATCGTGCTAGGCATCGACAACATCGTGTTTATTGCGGTGTTGTCGGATCGCTTGCCGCCCGAACAACGCAGTCAGGGTCGTAAGCTGGGGCTCATTCTAGCTCTGGTCACGCGTCTCATGCTGCTCGGTTCGCTGAGCTACATCATGGGAATGACGAAGCCCGCATTTGCTTGGACGGACTTGGGAGTCCCCGAATCTTGGTTCTTGCATGGTGGTGAACTCAGCGAAGAGATGGCGACGGTCTCGTGGAAGGATCTGGTCTTACTCGGAGGTGGGTTGTTTCTGATTTACAAAACAACCAAAGAAATTCACGAGCAGACTGCCGGCGGTCATCACCATCACGAATCGAAAGGCACGGCGACGTTGCAATCTGTCGTGATGCAGATCGCAGTGCTCGACATTGTGTTTTCGCTCGATTCGGTCATCACCGCCGTGGGCATGGTCGGCAGCCTGCCGGTCATGATTACGGCGGTTGTCATCGCGGTCGGAGTGATGGTGCTGTTCGCCGATCGCGTTAGCGCGTTCGTGTCGCGGAACCCGACGCTGAAGATGCTCGCTCTCAGCTTCTTGATGCTGATTGGAGTGATGCTGGTTGCCGAGGGCATTGGGACGCATATCGAGAAGGGCTACATCTATTTTGCGATGGCGTTCTCGCTGATCGTAGAGGTGCTCAACATGAAGGCTCGCCGACATGCCGAGCCAATCCAGCAAACTTCAAGTGGCGCCTGAGCCGTTACGGATGGTTGCTCTGACAGCGAGGACTACCCAATCTCAGAGGTCGCCGTCCCAGCGATCGTCGTTGTGGCGAGCACCGCTCATCGCCTCTCTGAGTTTTCCTGATGAATCGCATCGCTGTTTTGATGGTCGGTTCGCTCGTCGTATTGGTCGGGCTGTCGCTGTTGTTGAGATCCGCGCCCGAGCGTCCTCGTGAGTTTCCACAATCCGCCGACTTGCCGCCGCAGGACATCCCCAAATCGCCGCTGATTGTGTTCTGCGCGGCGAGCAATCGCCCGGTGCTGGAAGCGATCAAGCAAGATTACGAAGCCGAATGTGGAGTCCGGGTGCAGGTCGAGTATGGACCGTCGCAGACATTGCTCGCGACGCACGAAATCAGCCAATCCGGCGATCTATTCTTGCCGGCTGATGACAGTTTCATCGAGCAAGCCCGCAACAAGAAGTTGATTCAAGAAGTGTTGCCGCTGGCGCGGATGCAAGCGGTGTTGGCCGTCGCGAAAGGGAATCCCAAACATATTGAGTCGCTCGCGGATGTTCTGCGGGGCGACATCAAGCTCGTGCAAGCCAACCCCGAGGCTGCCGCGATTGGCATGCTGACAAAGGCCGAGCTGACGAAGCTCGGTCAATGGGAGTCGCTCGCCGCGAAGTCGGCCTATAAGACAACGGTCAATGAAGTCGCGAATGACCTCAAAGTCGGCTCGGCGGATGTGGGGATCGTCTTCGATGCCGTGCTCAATCCATTGCCTGAATTGGAAGCGGTCCATATTCCCGAGCTGGATCCGATCGTCGCCAATATCGCGGTCAGTGTGCTGCGATCGAGCAAGCAGCCGCAGCGTGCCTTGCACTTCGCTCGCTATATGCAGGCGGCTGATCGTGGTCAGAAGCATTACCAAGCGAAAGGTTTCGTACCGCTCGATACCGCAGACGACTGGACCGAGTCTCCAGAACTCAAGCTATTTGCGGGCTCGATGCTCCGACCGGCGATTGAAGAGACGATTAAACGGTTTGAAGAGCGTGAGGGCGTTCGTGTGTCGCGGGTCTACAATGGCTGCGGCATCCTCGTGACACAGATGAAGGCCGGGCAAATTCCCGACGCATACTTCGCCTGCGACTCTGAATTCATGCAACAAGTCACGGACTATTTTCCGCGACCGACGAACGTCTCACAGAACGAATTGGTGATCCTCGTTGCCAAAGGGAATCCGAAAGGCATCAAGACGTTGAAAGACCTTGGGCAACCCGGCCTACGCGTGGGCATTGGTCACGAGAAGCAATGCGCGATGGGTTGGCTGACGCAGAAGACGCTTCAGGAAGGCAAAGTTCAAGAAGAAGTCATGCGAAACGTCGCCGTGCAGACACCGACGGGTGACATGCTCGTCAATCAGATGAAGACGGGCTCGCTCGACGCTGCCGTGGCGTACCTCAGCAACGCCGCCGGATCAGGAGATGTCCTGGACGCGATCCGCATCAAAGACATCCCCTGTTCGGTGGCAACGCAGCCATTCGCGGTGGCCAAAGGCAGCACGTCACCGCGTCTCGCTGAACGGCTTGCCGAGGCGCTGAAGTCTGCTGAATCACGGGAGCGTTTTTTGATCGAGGGTTTCCGGTGGCAAGTCGCTGAGTGATCGCCAAGTGAGACTCAGCGCGGCGCCCCGAGCGTGACCTTGAGCTTCACTTCTTTCATCTCGCGCAGCACCGTGACTTCGATCTCTTGTCCGGCTGAGTACGCTCGCAACGCGAGGTCAAAGCTGTCGAGGTCTGAGATCTTGTGTGTACCGAGTTGAATGATGGCGTCGCCGGCTTTGAGTCCGCCTTTCTCTGCCGGACTGCCGGGCGCCGCGCCGCTGATCGCGTAGCCCTTGGTCTCTTTGCCGAAGTCCGGAATCGTGCCGAAGTACGGACGGTTCCCCGAGCGACCCACTTGAGCGCTGCCTGGCACACTGACGTACTCCGGTTTCTTCTCGGTCAACGCTGTCAACGTGACCATGTCCTCGACCAGTCCCACCACGCGGGTCATGCCCTCGAAATTAATCTTGTCCCAGTCGTCGCTGGGGCGGTGATAGTCGTTGTGTGTGCCGGTGAAGAAATGCAGCACGGGAATCTTCTTGCTGTAGAACGAACTGTGATCGCTCGGACCAAAGCCTTCGGGCTTCATCGTCAGCTTGAACTCGCGCGGGCCGTTGAGCTTGGTGAGATCATCTTTGAACGTCGGCGAGGTGCCCGTGCCGTAGATCGTCAATGTGTTGTCGGTCAGTCGTCCGACCATATCCATATTGTACATGGCGATCGTCTTATCGAGCGGGATGACCGGCTGTTCGACGTACTTCGCGGAGCCGATTAGCCCCGACTCTTCCGCCGTGAAGGCGATGAAGACCAAGCGACGCGGTAGCTTTTCCTTCCGAGCACCCAAGCGGCGCGCCACTTCGAGTAGCGACACTGATCCCGACGCATTGTCGTCGGCTCCGTTATGAACTTCTTTCGAACCGGGCGCCAGTGATCCTGCGCCGCCGCGCCCCACATGGTCGTAGTGCGCTCCGATCACGATCGTTTCGTCCGCGTGCGGGCCTTCGCCTTCGAGGACTCCAATGACGTTCTTCACTTCCGTGCGCACACGCTCGACGCTGGTTTGGCCGGCGACGCTCCAGCCCGCGAGAACCTTCGTTTGCGGTTTCAGTGACGAATCAATTTCGTGCTGAATGTCGGCGAGGCTCTTCTTCAGAGTCGCCTGCAAGACTTCATTGCACTTGGCGAGAGTGATATGCAGCGCCGGGATCGAATCGTCCTTGCCGTTGCCCGCGTAACCGAACGGCATCAGGGCATCGTCGCCGCCTTTATGGGCCTTCGCGCCAACCTTATCGAAGTTTTCAAGTGCCTTTGTCAGCTTCTCTTTAGCGGCTTTGAAGCCTTCGTTGTCGGCTTCGTGTTTCACCAGTTCCTTCGCGGCTTTGACGACTTCGCCCTGCGCTCCGGAGAACTGTTTCTCGGCATCGTTTGCGAGCGATTGCGGATCGTTCACGAACAAGACCGCCGCCGCGCCAGCAGCTTTGCAGGCCGCCACTTTGGCGTTGATGTCGGCATGTCGCGAGACGCCTCGACCGCCACCAAAGGGGTTCTTCGGATTGTCTTGCTGCGGATTCTTCCGCATCACAATCACGATTTTGCCTTTGACGTCGACGCCGTCGAAATCGTTGTAGTTGGCTTCCTGGGCGTTAATGCCATAGCCCGCGAAGACCAGTTCGCCGCTGAACTTCCCGGCCCCGCCGAACGAACACACGGTCGCGTCTTTGCCGATCTCGAAGCTGATCTGTTTGCCTTCTGGACCCGTCAACGCGAGTGAGTTCGGCTCGTTGAGCTTCGCGCCTGTGACCATCGTGAATTTCTGAAAGGCATCGCCACTCACCGCATCGACTTTGAGTCCCGACTCGGCGAACGATTTCTTGATGAACTCTGCCGCCTTATTGAGTCCCTCTGTTCCCACTCCGCGACCTTCCAGGTCATCCGACGAGAGATACTTGATGTCGTTCGTCAGTCGCTCGGAGGGAGTGCCATTGAGTTCGGCGGCACGCAAGCCAGGCACGCTGAGTAGTAAGCCACTCAACAGCACACACACAGGTCGTCGCGGAATCAGCATCGGCGGAAGTCCTCATGACAAAAGGAAGCGATCTCAAACGAGTCAGCCTAAATGACCTCGGGGTCTCGTTCGTTCACAAGCAGGCGAGCAGGTTAGGCCGCGAACTCGGTGCTTGCAGCTCTGCCGCAACTAACAGCGAGACGTGCCGTTTCTCTCCGCAAGACCAGTACTCATTGATGGCATCGACTTGCTACGGTCTGCAAGTCTCCGCCCCCGTGTCCTCGATTTGGGAACGTTATGAACGCCACTTACAGCCATGCGTGTTTGTCGCGACGTCATTTTCTGGCCGCTCAAGGGTTTGGACTGGGAACCATGGCGCTCGGTTGGCTCATGCAACAGGACGCTGTGCGGGCCGAAGCTCCCAAACCAAATCTCGAACGCGGAGTCTTCGATCTGGCTCCCAAGCGACCGCCGTACGAGCCGCAAGCCACGGCGATGGTGTCGATGTTTATGCAAGGAGGACCGTCGCACTTAGACCTCACGGACAGAAAATTGGAGCTGGAGAAGCGGCATCTCCAAAACTTTCCCGGGCAGATCAAGTACGACAACGCCGCCGAGGCATCCGCGAAGTTATGGGCCGGGCCGTGGCAGTGGCGGCATTTTGGCGATGTGGGAGTCGAGTTGAGCGAACTCATTCCGCACATGGGTTCGATCGCGGATGACATTACGCTCATTCGTTCGATGCACACCGGCGTCAACAATCATGGGCAGTCAATCTATGCCTTGCACAACGGACGTATCACTGGAGGCCGCCCGGTGCTCGGCAGTTGGCTGACTTATGCGCTCGGTTCGGTGGCGAGCAACCTGCCTGCATTTGTCGTGTTGTCTGATCCGGGAGGACTTCCGGTGCTGGGCACGGACTGCTGGTCGAATGGCTGGCTACCGTCGCTCTATCAAGGCACTGTCGTGCGACCGCGCGAACCGCGGATTCTGAATCTCGATCCGCCGCCCAAGTTGGCCGGGGCTCCTCAAGAGCGGTACTTAGCCTTCTTAAAAGAGATCAACGCGAAGCACTTGGCCGAGCATCCTGGCGAGTCAGATCTCTCGGCTCGCATCGCGACTTACGAGTTGGCAGCTCGAATGCAGACGGCGGCCAAGGAAGCACTGGATCTAGGTCAAGAGACCGAGGCGACTCAGAAGATGTACGGCCTCGATCAAGAACCAACGCGCGAGTACGGCACGCGGTGCTTG
>Ga0172376_10002558_pt1 | contig 22106 bp, 21 predicted proteins | sample Lak35m_FD_121114 | JGI IMG/M metagenome (GOLD analysis project Ga0172376, IMG submission 121114) | Freshwater microbial communities from Kabuno Bay, South-Kivu, Congo - kab_092012_35m | ecosystem: Environmental > Aquatic > Freshwater > Lake | place: Democratic Republic of the Congo: South-Kivu... | reverse complement strand
GGCGGCATGAACGGGGGCGGAAAGACCACGTTTCTTGACTCTATCCAGCTGGGCTTCTACGGCCGCAAGGCGAAGACCTCGAACCGAGGCAACTTGGCCTACCGCGACTACCTCGCCGATTGTATCCACCGCGGCGCTGATCCAGGAGAGGGAGCGGCCATCACGATCGAATACCGCCGAATGGCCGAAGGCCGGGCCACCCGCTACGAACTGCGTCGGTCATGGTACTACGGACCCAAGGGCATCGAGGAGACGCTTCGTGTGAGCAGAGACGGGCAGCCGGACGAACTCCTCACCGAGCACTGGGAAGAAACGATAGAGGCGTACTTACCGGTCGGCATCGCCCACCTGTTCTTCTTCGATGGCGAGCAGATTAAGGAACTCGCCGAAGGACAGAATTCCGCGCGGATCATAGGCACGGCGATCCACTCGCTGCTCGGCCTCGACCTGGTCGACCGCCTGGAGAACGACCTCCGGGTGTTTGAGCGGCGTAAGAAGTCCGAAATACTCGACTCCCAAGCGGCGCTCCGCCTCAAGCAGGCGGAGGACGAATTGGACCACCTTCTTGAAGAAGAAGCTCGGCTGCTCCAGGACGAAGGCCGCCTGACAAACGAGGCGGGACGCCTCGCCGAGAAGGTCAACGATGCTCGCAAGGCCTTCGAGGCCGAAGGTGGGAACCTGTTCTTGCGCCACGGTGAGCTGGAACGCGAGTTGTCAGAGAAGCGGAAGGAACAGGAGGTTCTTCAGGACGAGATGCGCGTCCTCGCGGCCGGCATTCTCCCTCTGCTACTGATCGAAAACCAACTCACGGAACTCCAGGACCTTGTCCACCACGAAACCCGCGTCCGCCACAACCGGTTGTTGGTGGAGGCGATGGAGGAGCGGGACAATACCGTGCTTGGCCTTCTCGAGCACGAGAACCTCTCGGCGACCGTAATTAAACGGGTGGCCAAGGAGCTGGCGAAAGACCGCAATTCAAGGCTCGAAGAAGCCGGGGAGGAACTGATCCTAGACGCCGATCCGGGTTTCGAGACCCAGCTGATGCACCTGCGGGAAAACAACCTCCCGGCGGCCCGCCGCAGGACCGGAGAACTGCTCGGGGCGATCGCAAAGCTCGACGAACGGATCACCCGGCTCGAAACGGAACTCGCTCGGGTACCCGACCACGACCGGATCGCCGCCACCCAGGAAAATCTTCGTACCCTCCAGACCGCGCATGAAGACGCGATCCAGAGGCTGCGGGAGATCGAGGTGCGCAAGAAGGCTCTGCGCACGCAGTGCGAACGCGCCGAGAAACAGCTCGACCGGATTGGCTCACAAGAGGTGGACGCACGGTTCAGCGAGGACTCCCGGCGCCGCATGCTCAAGCACTCGGCCAAGGTCCGGGGTACGCTCGAGGAGTTCAAAACGCGAGTGATCGGCAAGCACGCCAGTAAGATCGAGGGGCTGATGCTGGAGTCCTTCCAGTCGCTACTGCGCAAGTCGGGTCTCGTTTCGGGCCTGACCATCGACCCAGAGACCTTCGCGGTGACGCTGTTGGACCGTGCGGGTCGCCCCCTGCCCTTCGACCGCCTGTCGGCCGGAGAGAGGCAACTGCTTGCCACCTCGCTCCTGTGGGGCCTGGCTCGCGCTTCTGGCCGCCCAGTGCCCACGATAATCGACACCCCGCTCGGCCGCCTCGATTCCTCCCACCGGAAGCACCTAGTGGAGCGCTATTTCCCGTTGTCCTCCCACCAAGTCCTCCTCCTCTCCACGGATGAGGAGATCGTCAACGGCTACCACCAGGCTCTCAAGCCGTTCATCGCCCGCACCTACCATCTCGCCCACGACGAGACCCTCGGATGCACCTCAATCAACAAAGGATACTTCCCGCAGCATGAAACCACCCGTTGATAATGTCCGAGTTAGCTCAAAAGGACGGGACATCCTTATTCAAGCAAAGCGTCACACAGGGCTAAAGCAGTGGAACGAGCTGTTACGTTGGGCCTTCTGCATTTCCTTGGCAAATCCTGATCGGCCTAAAGTAATGAGGAAGCTCGATGTCGGTATCGACGCAATAGAATGGCAGACGTTTGCCGGCAGCTGCGGCGATATCTTCACTGCTGCCTTCCGGGCCCGCGCAAATAGCGACCAAATCCGCCTCGACGACCAGGAAGCGGTAACCAGCTACTTCCGCGCTCATATCGAGCGAGGCGTTGCGGCTCTCCGCACCGTGAAAAGCCTCGCCGCCCTCGCCGCCCTCCAAGATCAGATAGCGAGATCCAGGTCTGGCTCTTGATCTTGATCTACTTTCCGTGATCGCTCGTTGATGAAGGATAGAATTCCATCCAAATCGATGACCCTGTCCTGAAAGTAGTCTCGAAGGATCGAGAGACCTCCATTAGCATACTCCTGAAAAATCACGAGCCGAAGATCTTCGGCGTCGGCGGTTCCCCCAAGAACCTCTGATGAGTCCTGCTCAACGAGGCTAATCAAGTAGGAAACCCCGGGCCAACTGGGGGAATTTCCAAAGGTAGACTGATCGATTCCTTTGCCAGATTCGACGGCGACAAGTGGTTCGCGGCGTCGGTCCTGGATCCCAACTTGAGCGGCGAAAAGCAGCAACCGCCAGATCTCTTTAAAGACCCCCACCTGCTCGCTCGTGAGAGCCGAAATAATCTCCTCTTTGTCACGAGCTCGGTGGATACGCTTCGTGCCTGATGCCTTCTTCTCACTCATAACTCTTTCTTTCCCTTTCAGAATCCTAAAAACATCATTCGTAAGCTCAAAAAGCGCCTCACCGCTCGTGTTTGTCCGATTCGAATTCACGCATTTTCGCTTCAGCTCCGTGTCCAGAACATGCGGGGCATCAGCCGGATCCTCTGTCCCAAAGTCGTAGAGCCGCTGCGAGCAAATCTCCGAGAAGATCTCGCTCAAACTGCCGCTTCCACCGAGAGCCTCTAGGGCACGGAAGGCGGCATCCCAAATCGGGACTTCGTTCTTCATAGCTCGCGAATGGTGGTGAATTCCTCTTCGTTTGACATGAAATAGTGCTGAACCCGGTGTTCACCGATGGTCAGATCGGTCGATAGCATGCCTTCCCGAAGAGGACCGGTGTAGGAGAGGTAATAACGGCGACCGACCCTCCCAGAGTTCGTCAGTGCCTCGTGCACCGCGCCGTCGTATTGGCTCGGACTGACCAGCAGGATGACCTGAGGCGCGATCTCCGGAATGTATTGAGCCACCTCCTTGCGATACATGCTCAGCGAACCAAAAGGGGAATCAATGGCGATCGGATAGTCGGAGCCGGACAGTCCTTTAACGATCGTCGGGATCTTCGAGCGCCTGCTTGCGAGTGCGACCAGGCTGGCGATGAAGACGAGGGAGGTCACTGTGCGCTGCCCCGTGCTGAGCGCAGCATCGATCACCGCGTCGTCCCCGCCCCGATCCACCCCGACGACCTGCTTGCGGATGCGAAGGGTGAAGTCGTTGGCAAGTTCCGGCCAAAAGTCCTGCACAATGATCTTGCTGAAATGCTTCGAGATCTCGTCGTTCAGCAGCGGCCGAAGGTCCTCGGTTTCGGCCTTCAGAATCCGGTCGAGAATATCGACGCAATCCTCCACCGCCGCGACCCGCTTGCGGGCCAGCTCTGCACCCGCACCGATCTCCTGCATCTGGTGGATCTTGCCCTTGATCCGCTCGAGCTCATCGCGGAGGTGATCGAGCTTGCCGTCGGTCCTGCCGAGGTCGGCGTTTTTGCTGTCCCGATCGAGCAGCAGGCGGCTGCGCTTCTCCTCAAGTTCCCGTGCCTGATCACTGCCCTTGGTGATCTTCGGCGAGATTTCCTCGATCTTCTCCTCAAGGTCGGCGATCTCGCGGCTTGATTCCAAGCGGTCCAGGTTCACCTCGCGGAGCCGTTGATCGGTCTTCCTCGCGCCCTCTTCCAGAACCCCGATCGCGTGATCGAGGGCTCCCACCGCATTGTTGAAATCAGCATCCCCGGCGATCTCCATCAACTTCTCCACGGCGGCCCGGAACTCGGTGCCGGACCTGAGCTCGCGAGTACAGATGCATTCTTCGTTCTCCAGCAGATCGTGCAGGAATGTATTGAGCACCCGCGCCGGGATTTTTCCCTCTGCACGCAAACGTCGGACAATCTCCTGGCCACGCCTGACTAGCTCACCCGTAAAGAGTGTGTAGCCATCTTCGGCAATCAATTTGGCCAGTTTTCTCGAAGTCTCGTCGCGTCGTGTCCGGATCTCGGCCAGCTCCTTTTCGAGCTTCGCCCGCTTCACTGCCAGTTCGTGCGCCTCCTTGTTGGCTTCGAGGGAGGCGTTGATGAGCTTAACCTGGTCGGCGAGGGCTTCGATGTTCCGCACAATTTGCTTCCGGGACTCCTCCAACTCGGTCAGCTCCGTCTCGAACGCCTCTTGGGATGCCAGGAGTGTGCCCATCTCATCGCTGGTTGGTTGCCCCCTCAGCTCTTGTTTTAACTTGCCCTTCACGTTCGCATGATTGAGATCATCGATCGTGTCTTTCAACAATTCGAGGCCGAGCATTTGCCGGATCGCCGACGCCACCTCCTCGCTGCTGCGTTCCATCGCGAGGTAGTTGATACGCTCCCCGTTGAAGAAGAGAAGACGGCGAATCCCATCCGGGACGATCGCCTTGATCCGCTGCTGCGAGTTGTCCTGCTTAAAGCTCTCGCCGTTTCGGATCTGGACCAAGGACACCTCGGTCTGCTTGGGGTTAAGTCTCTGCTGGGCCAGCGTGAGGGAGCGGCGCAGGATGTAGCGGTCCCCCTCGTGCCTGAAGGTCAGTTCAACAGACGCCTCCGCCCGGTTCGGATCGCTGGCCTGAGCGGCCACGCTTTCCGTTAGGATCCGGTCGGGCATCTCGAAGTCGTCCGCTTGTCCATCGGTACCCATCAGCCCGTCCCGGCCGTAGAGCACCCACAGCAGCCCCTTAAGAATTGTGGTCTTACCCATGCCGATCTCAGCATGGACTACAGTCACGTTCTGCTCCGGGTTCGCGGAAAAGACCAATTCCTGCCGACCTCTGAACTGCCGGAAGTTCTCAAATACCATTCGTTCGAGGATCATTTGATGAAAGTTTTTACGGCTTGGTAAATGTCCTGGTGGATGTTGCTCTTCTTCTTCTTGTGCATGACTCTGCGCTCCTTCTCAAGGACGTCACGGATCAGCTTCTGAAGATCCTCCGGGGCCTCCTTAAAGATCTGCTGGGCGCGGGTGAGCTTGGCGGGTGGTTTGGATTCGTTGGACATGGCTTCAATTACTTGCAATTGCGCTCCTGATACGCTTTGCCAAATTCATTTCGAGACTCGCCTTGAACGGCTTAATAACATCAAGTGCCGCCTCAAGCTGCGCAACGCTCATAGCGTCGGAAATTGTGGCCGCAATCTGCTTGCCGGTCCTCAGCCCGGCTTCAAGATCCCTTGCCGCCGCACGGATCCCATTGCTAAACTCTGCATTCGTGGCAAACAAGTATACCGGACTGAGTCCTGAAAGAGACTCGTTGAGCCCGAGGCAACGAAGGTATTCCGACCATTTTCCCATCTTTCTCAGGAGTAAAAATTTTGCATACTCGGCAAGCAGCGTCTCCCTCTTCGTGGATGTCCCTTCGGAGGATTTTGCCTGAACAAAGATGCCTACATGCGCCAGGTTCCCCGGTCCAAACGCTCCAACAAGATCAATGCCCCCATCGTGTGACTGATCGGTAATGTAAATTCTCTCGCAGCCGATACAGAACAAGTAGCAGGCGACGTATCCAAGAAAACTGGCGCCGTCGCTTCGCCGAAGTCCCTTCAAGACATCAGGGAAGTGCTGCGGTATAGGGTCGCCGTCCGAGAGCTCCCGGAATCGATCATGCTTCCAGGTGATTACTGATTCACCGACAACCGCTACGGGCATTTTTACCCCGAGTGAGACCCATTCGTTCGACAAGTCTCGAATTTGATTGATTACGTTAGCTTTGTTCTTTTCAGCGTACTCGGCGCTCTCCATCTCGCCCAATCCTTGTTGACGAAGATAAATGGAAAATTCAAGGGCAAGGTTGATCGCCCTGGGAGGATTTGCTCCGAGGGCGATCTCTCGGATAACGTGCCGAGAGAAATCCCCAATATCTCGTCCTCCTGGTCTTGCCATCTCCTTAGATTTGGTCCGCTTCCGATTTTTCGCTTTCCGCCATTGAAATCAACGACTCTACGCGATTCTTGAGCCTCTCCAGCAATTTCAGAATCGCTTGCGGATTGTCTGCCAGTGCCGATGCCGGGATTTCATCTACCAACGATTCCGCAGTTTCTAACGCCGATTTCCAGTCGAACTTCTTGCCGGCGTCCCGCACCCTTTGGTGGGCTGTCTCAATTTCAATCTCGTGATTATCGATATCTGTGAGTAGAGACGTTTTCTCCGAATCGATGATCGCCCCGAGATACTTAATGTGTCGCGGATCATGAATTCGGCGTCTTCGTTCATCGTTTTCCTCATCGGGAATGATCCAATCGTAGAATTGATGAAGATTGTCCTCGTTCTCAAAGCGATTCGATGAATTGTTCCAACCAAGCCACGTCTTTACGGTTTTCTGCCGGATGGCCTCTTCAAAGAGGCTGTAGTACTTGTTGGCGGCCTTGCTGCTGTATTCAGGATCGTTCCGCATTTGCTCCAGCGCCTTGTATGTCCGATAACGTCTACCCACCGCTTGAGCTGACAATCCGAACATCTGCCCAGCTTGCGTTAGGGAAAGCCCATCTTGATCAATCTGATCGGCAACAAGCTTCCCCTGCTGTGCCGGCTCCCATTCCTTGATTCCTCCGATGTGTCGGATGCCTTGCAGAATCCAGGCAATGTCGCGTTTCTCGTCCCCGAGATAGACTAAGACGGCGATCTTATTCGTTCTAGCAAACAGATCTTTTAGATAGTCTGACTCCGGCTCGATGCCCTCTTCAGAAACGAGGCCCTCATCGATCTCCTTCCGCAAGGTTTTTAGGGCGGCGAGCCGTCGATTCCCCTCAATTACCACGTATTCACCAGGGCATCCGTCTAATTCTCTGACGACAATCCTGTCAAGAGGTAGAAAGCCGTTTCTAAGGATGCTCTTCTTTAGCTCATCGATTCCGTGACGACTGATTGATTCAAGTGATCGGGTTTGGTGCACCTCGTCGGCGACTTTGGTGTCGGGGACGAGGGGGAGGTCTTTCGTCTGTTCGGACCAAAACCGTGGGTTGTTCGGGTCAAGGTGGAGCTTGTCGATCGGAAGAAGCTCCTCTGTAAGAAGGTCGTTGTACATGGCGGCGGTTACTTGCTTGGGAGTGACTGTATAGCGAAAAATGGAGTAGAGCTAGGGATCGCCGAGAGTGTTGAAGCTGTTTCGAATTTCCTGAAGGGCCATCTGGGCCTCGGCGCCGTTGTCCGCCGTCGCACAAAACTCCTCGATCCGCTTGAGTTCGCGTCGGAAGAGCGACCTCTCAAGGTTGAAGGTGGCGGCATCCACGTCCGGATCGGGTTCCGGAGGGGCGATCACGAAATCGTAGATCTCGGCGAACTTCTTGCCCTCCGCCTTCCGGAGAAGGCGTCCACGTCGCTGGACGAACTGGCGGGGATTGGTGGAGCTGGCGAGAAGGAATCCCATGCGGAGATCGGGCAAATCAATCCCCTCATCTAAGCAACGGATGGCGACGACGCCATCTAAAAATCCGCTGGCCAGGTCCCGGAGGATCTCCTCCCGCTCGGCCGGGCTTTCCCGATAGGTGAAATTCCGCACCCGAAGGCCGTGCTTTTCTCCGAGCAAGCGCGAAACCGCCTGAATCTGACGGACTTCGTCATCACTGATCTTGTCCGTGGTGGTGCCGTCCCCGCAGTAGAAAATCGCCTTGGTCGGTTTCTCCGGCAGGGATTTCAGCACCTCGTCGAGGACGTGAATCTTGTTGTCGGCTCCAGCAAGAAGCCGGGCTCTCTTGATCAGCAGGCTCATGGCCGTCTGCCCAAGCTCCGGATTTTTTTCGGCCCCGGCCAAAAGCGGACCGAGGCGGGCCGAGAGATCGGCGTAGGCCGCCGCCTCGTCGTCCGTCAGATGGAGGACGCGAGGAAAATAGCGGTAGCGACAGAGGTGACCTTGGGCGATCGCTTTGGGAAGACCGAATTCGTAGATCACATCGCCAAAGTAGGAAAGCACGGCATTCGTCCCTTCAGGATCGAGGTGGCGCTCTGGGGTGGCGGACAGGCCGAGACGGAGTTTGATGCCTTCCGGGAGCTTTTCGCTGACCGCCTTTGCGCCTAGGTTGTGAACCTCATCGGCGATGAGCAGGTGGTGCTCCCGAGCTGCCGCTACGTGGGGCTTCAGGTAGGACTGGAAAACGTCGCTTTGGAACGTCTTGTTGGTCGTGACGATGGCATGAACGGAGGAAAGTCCCGCGCTCAGCCGCTGGTAGCCCTCCTCGAATTTCGGCTGCCACTGGTCCTTGCCCTCGAAGCACGCCAGCGGTCGAAGCCCGAACGCAGCCATTTCGCGCAGCCATTGCTTGCAGAGGTTGAGGAACGGGCAGACCACGATCAACACCATCGGGCGATTTTGCGGTTTCTCGGCGACCTTGCTCGCAAGCGAGAGTGCCGTGAGGGTTTTCCCGGTCCCCGTCGCCATCGCGAGGATTCCTTTACCTCCATTCTTGCTCCAAGCGCGAATCGCCTCCTTCTGATATTCTCGAAGGTTCAGCCAGTCGGGGATCGAGAAGTCGCGTTCCGTCCTTGGAAGCCCTACTTTGATCCCCATGCCCGGAGGAATCCGGTCGGGATGGCGGTAGCGATCGAGAAGTTCTTTGGACGCGTCGGAAAATTCGATCACTCTGACGCCGGGTGTCTTGTCCGCCCACAGATCCTCAAAGTGGTCGATCTTCGCCTGAACCCTGCCCTGGGAGTCCTGCCAGGAGGTAAAAACGTCAATGCTCTCGAAGTTCTCGATAAGTCCCCCGGCAGTCTCGTTCGAAGAACCGGTGAAAGCGACATGCCCACCGTGTTCGTCACTGAAGATCCCGATTTTTTCGTGATAGAGTCCGCGGCCGATCTTGCCTTCGGAGTCGACACGGAGGGCAAGCTTCAACTTCAGTCGTCCGGAAGCTGCCAGCCAGCCAAGTGCATTGAGCCGGTCGACCAGGATCGCGTCCTCGATCTCGTCGAGGCTGCGGGCGGTGATGGAGCGAAGAGCGTCTTCAGGCCGATCGAAAGCACCCTGCAGTGTTTCGACGTCCTCAGGCTCGAGGTGGGGCGAAACGATCAGTCGCATTTCCCCGTCTCGCGCGGCAAGGCTGGCGACTCCCCTGGCGGCCAGAGCCAGCCCCGCGCTCGTGAAATATCCGGCAGCGCGGCGATAAAGTGTCGCCCGCTCCATTGCGGGCACAAAAAAGCCTTTGACCAAATCGTCCCGACCGGTGCAGTAGGAGAGCCGAAAAACTTGCGTATCAAGGGCAGACATTGCGGCGAAATGAGATCTGTCGGCTCCAGAATACATGTGTTCGCCGCCCTGGGAAGTCGGCAGTTCTAGATTTGATCGGGATCTTCACACCCTTCCGCCAATCGTCTCGCAATGGCGAGATGCCACGAACCCGGTGTAGTGGTACTCACGACCTCCTTCAGCCGTTCACACCCGACCGCCGCAAAATCCTCGGTGATCCGACAGAGCAACTCCTCCTCGCGGATCACGGCTCGATCCCGTGACGCTGCGAGAGCAATGAGAAGGAGTTGGGGATAGCGGCGATCATCCTTGAAGATCTGAAAGTCGATGGGGTTCGGCTGCGTCACGAAGCGGGTGTCTCGAGTCGGGATTCGTCCGCCCATGACATCGAAGCCAAGAGCGGCGGCGAACACGATGAGGTCGGCGTAGGTCTCAAAGCAGACCTGTTCTGCCTCTGTGACCGCAGCTTCGTGGCGTCGGCACATTGCGAGGAAGGGCTTGGCAGCCTCAGGAATGCGGATCGAGGGCATCAGGGGCGGATCGTAAGGAGTTCGCTTCGAGAATGAATCTCACCGCCGGGCAACTCGACAACGAGGTTCTTGTCACCACCAGGCAGCGGATAGGTTCGCTCCGCCGGAGCGATTTTGGCGAGATTCTCTGCGGTGGTGTGAAATTTTACCGCATGGAGCGCAGCGGCTTGAGGCTCGAGGACACGACGGGCAAAGACCCAGTCCTCTTTCCAAAGCAGCACGACGACCTGCCGGGCTGATCCGGGAATTAGCTCGACGGCGGCTTGTTTGTAGTGCTCCTCCATGTTCCCAAGAGGTGAGTCCATGAAGAAGGAGAGGTCATCGATCCTCCCAAGTTGGACTCCGAGGGTCTCCATCTGCGAGTGCATCGTCTGCCGAAGACGGGCAAGTGCGACGACATAGGCCAGCGCAAGCAACTGCGACTGCCCGCCGCCAAGGTTGCCGGTCTTTGCGCCCGCTACGTGGATAGAGGGCAGTAAGGTCTTTCGGTCGATCTTGGCCCGGCTGCCGTCAGTTGCTTTGGAGTCGTATGCGGTCGATACGCTGGTCTGAAGGACACGATGGAAGTAGATCCCAAGCCGGTTGCGGCAGAGTACGAGGAGCTTCGCCAATCCATCAGCTTTCTCACGAGCGAGCTGGAGCTTCTTCACCGCATCGGGATTGACGCCGGCTTTGCGCTGAAGCTCGGCAACTTCCCCGTCAATTCGCTTGAGACTAGCTTCGCGTTTGGTGACTTCGCCACGGAAGAGGATCAGCCTGCGGTCGGATTCCTTCGCCGCCGCGCTGACACGTTTGAGTTCCCGTCCGATGCGGGCAATTTCCTCGTGTGGAACAAGAGCCAGGTCTTTGCGGGTTTGGTCCAAACGGCGTTTCGCCGACTCGCGCTGCTCCACAGCAGTCCGTCTCGCCTCGAGCAGGCCGCTTAGGCGCGAACTCATCCTTTCGGCACGGACTTGAATCGACATCGCACCGTCAGGACGCACCCAGTCCAGCAGCTTCCGGAGGCCCTCGCTCACGTCCGCTCGCAAAGTCTTCTCCCGATAGGCTTCCCAGGCTGTTCGGGTAGAGGCGCTGTGGGCGGTACCGCAGATGCAGGTCTCCCGGGTGACTACGCGATCGATGAAACCGGGGGAGATATCGGCCGGCAGGATGTTGTCCCGCTCCAACTCGGCCAGGATTGTGGAAACCGGCTCGATGGCTGCGGTTAGAAACGGGATTCCACGGCTACCCCCGATCTCGCGCACGATTTCGGCATCGGCGGCATCCAAAGCTTTCGTGGCATCCGCCGCTTCACGGCTGGCGGCGTCGAGCGCCGCTTTTGCTTCGACGGCAGCTTTCTCGTCACCGAGTTTGGCCAATGCTTCGGTGAGTTCCTCTTGATCTGTCTCAAGGGCCGCTTGCGTCTCCAGCTCTTCTTGGAGAGCACGATTCTGACTGTCGAACTGCCCCTGAACGTTCGCCCGTTCCGCGAGCTTCTTTGTCAATTCTTGGCTTTTCGCCGAAAGCTTGGCGATCTCCGCGTCAATTCGATCGCGGACGATGACGGCGGCTCTCTCTGCCTCCTTCCATTGGTCCTCATGCAAAAACATCCCCAAGGCTTCGCGGATCCCGGCGACTTCGCCAAGGACTTTGCCGTCGAGAGGCTCACCCTTGAAATAGAAGGCGTCGAAGAGAGCGCGCGGAATCATGGCTTCGAGCCGCGCCTGCCAGTTGGCCCGATCCTTTTCGGTCGAATCGACTCGATACCCTTTTGAGAACGGCTCGAGCCGGATTGCGTTCTTCACCCACTTTTCAGAGCCATGGCGATTGCACTCCAGGGTACGTCGCAAGGTCACACGCTCGTTGCCCGAAGTGGACTGGCGCTCGAAAGTGACCTCAACCCAAACCGAAAGGGATTTTCCCACCTCTGTCTCGGCTTTGGAACGATGGTTCGGCAGAAGAAGGAGTTCGGAGTCGTTGGGAAAGGCCTTCTCCCCGTAGAGCCAGAACTTCAGTCCTCTCAAAAATGAAGTTTTCCCCGAATTGTTTGGGCCTACGATGACGGTGAGGGCGCTCTCCCCGCTCGATGGCAGCGCGACGGCTTGGTCGCCGAAGTAGGCGAGGAAGTGGTGGAAGCGGATCTCATGAAGGATCATCGAGGGGGCGGGAAGGAATGGGATTCAGCGACGAATGATCTGCTCCAGCTTGGCGAGCTTCTCCTTCTCGTCCGTCGAGCTTGCGGACGATCCCGCGAAAATCGTCAGAGCGGGGCCGAAGAGCTTCGCGACATCCTCGCCACTCCTCTCGATCAACTCCTGAAGCTCCTGTATTGGGTTGTCGTCCGGGTCTTCCGTGTCCATGGTTCGAGCTGGAGTAGTAGCGTTAGGGTGCTTGATGGTGGGCATGTGACCCAGGGAGATCAAGCTAAAATCATGTTGGCTGGGCAAAAATGACTCTGGGGTGGGACCGTGGCAGGGGGAGAGGCCCCAGATTTCACCAGGTCCGGGCTTCTTCCCGTGCAAGTTCTCCTGAATCCGGACGGTGCGGCCTGGGCGGGTCCTTTCAAAATGTGGAAATCGCGGCACTACTTAGAAAAAGGGACTTCGCAAAAATTTAACGAGCGTTAGCCCCATGAATGTCCCACCCCCAATGTTAAACTAGCGCACCGATCTCGAGCCTCCCATGCGCCGACTCTCCAAATCAAAACTCATCGCCCATCGTCAGTGCCCGAAACGGCTCTGGCTGGAACTGCATCGCCCCGAACTCCGCGACGACTCGGGTGCCGAGGCGGTCTTCCGCATCGGCAACGAGGTCGGCGAGGTGGCGCGGAAGGTCTACGACCCCGAACGCTCGGGAACGGTCATCGAGGTCGCGGAGTGGGGCTATGAGGAAGCCTTCCGGCGGACGAACGAACTCCTCAAGGAAGGGGATGGGCCGGTCTTCGAAGCCGGGCTGTGTGTCGAGGGGGCTCTCGCTTTCGCCGATGTCCTGCTGCCGCTCCATGCCGAGGGAACCGGAGCGTGGCGGATGCTCGAGGTGAAGTCGACCACGGGAGTGAAGGACTACCATCGCGAAGACCTCGCGATCCAGACCTACCTCGCCCTGGAGTCGGGAGTGAACCTCGAATCGTGTGGAATCGCCCACATCGACAGCTCCTTTGTCTATGGGGGCGACGGCGATTACCGGGGACTGTTCCATGAGGAAGATCTCACCGAAGAGAGCCTTTCCTTGGTCGAAGAGGTGGAGGGCTGGATCGCAGGGGCGCAGGTGACCGCCGCGCTCGCCGCGGAGCCCGCCATCCCGATGGGTCCCCAGTGCTCGGATCCCTTCGATTGTCCCTTCGCCGCCTGGTGCTCCCGCGACCATCCGGTCGTGGAGTATCCGCTTGATTCGCTGCCGGGCCTGAGCGGCGCTCGGCTCGAGGCGATCGAGGCGCTCGGGATCACCGATCTGCGCGAGGTGCCGGCGCTGATGCTGACCGATCTCCAGAACCACGTCCGCGAAGTCACCCTTTCGGGTGAGACCTGGTTTGACCAGGAAGGCGCGGCGGCGGCGCTCGCGGGTCACGGGTTCCCGGCCTGGTTCCTCGATTTCGAGACGGTGATGATGCCGGTCCCGGTCTGGAAGGGGACGCGACCCTACCAGCAAATCCCCTTCCAGTTCAGCCTGCACCGGGTCGAGGCGGACGGGACGAAGGGGCATGAGGCCTTTCTCGACTTCAGCGGTGCCGATCCCTCGCGGGCACTGGCCGAGGCGCTCCTTGCAAAGACCGGAGGCGAGGGACCGGTCTTTGCTTACAACGCCACGTTCGAGCGCATGGTCATCCGCCAACTCGCGGCACGGTTCCCGGATCTGCAAAAGCCGCTTGTGGCTCTCGCCGATCGGATCGTGGACCTGCTTCCGATCGCCAAGGCGCATTTTTACGCGCCCTCGCAACACGGAAGATGGGGCCTCAAGTCCGTGCTGCCGGCCGCTTGCCCCGATCTCTCCTACGCGGCCCTCGACGGCGTCGCCGACGGGGAGATGGCGGTGGAAGCCTATCGCGAGGCCATCTCGCCGGAGACGACTGAGGCGCGGCGGAACGAACTCGAGCAGCAACTGCTCGCCTACTGCCACCTCGACACGTTGGCAATGGTGCGCTTGTGGGAGGTGTTCCGGGGTGGGTGAGGCTCTCTTCAGTTATTCCGACAGCGTATCCAGCCGGATCTCTCTTGACAGAATATTCCCACCCAGTTGACTAGCCGGTCGGGATACGCCCTCCCGGAATGAAACCACCCGATAGCCATGCCAAAAAAAACCGCCGCAAAACCGCCCGTCGCCTGGAAGCAATTCGTCCTGTTTTGGTGGATTGAAGCCCCCGGAAATCGGATGGAAACCTACCGCACCCGACAACCCGGCGACATCGAAGTCTTCGGCCCCAACCATTATCGTGTGCGCTTCCATCCCGACTCGGTGGAAGAATACCAATACGAAGTGATCATCCGCCATCACAAAGGGGAATGGTTGGTCAAGGTAGAGGATGACGTGGAGTTCTCGTCCTTTTATGACCAGGACGACTACTATTCGATATGGACCTGGATCGATGATACAAACCAAGAACTGTTCACGATCCGGGGCGAATTGAAGGATTAAGCCCTCAACCTCCGTGCCGGTTGGCCCGCTACTGCGGTCTTCGTGGGGGTGAGGTGGGTCACGTCACTGAGAGGACTCCGGAATGCTTGTGAGGTCTGGTCGCGCGCATGGCCAATCGAGTCGGAGACGAAGCCTGGCCGGGGGATCAGAAAATGGTTGATGGCGCGCGCCGCCCGACGCAAAACCCCGCAAACTGCTCCGCCAACGCCACCAACTCCTCCTGCTTCACCAAACCCTCGACCCACTCCGCAGGAATCGCGCCTTCTCCATGAAGGATCCCCGCTAACCCGCCGGCGACACATCCGGTCGTGTCCGTGTCGTCGCCGAGATTGACGGCGTGGAGGACTGCTTCGCCGAAGTCGTCATGCTGCGCGTTGACCCAGAGGGCGGCCTCAAGGGTGTCGATGACGTGGCCGGTGGAGCGGATCGTCTCCTCGGCGCGCGCGAAGAGGCGGTCGGGGTGGAGGGCGTCGAAGTGGTGGCGCTCTGCGGGTGTGAAGGTCCAATGATGCTCGAGGATCTCCCAGGCGAAGGCGGTGGCCTCTTCGATCGAGCCACCGTGGAGGAGGTCGCTGGCGACGAGGCAATAGAAGGCGCAGCAAAAGCGGGAGCGTTCGTGGGCGTGGGTGAGGGACGAGATCTCGGAGGCTTTGACGATGAGATCGGGATCATCGGCGTAGGCGAGGGCAATGGGGAGGATGCGCATGAGCGACCCGTTGCCGTTGGAGCTTTCCGAGGTGCCGCCGCATTCGAGCGGGGGCGTGCCGGAACGGGCGTGGGTCAGAGCCGAGTGGGTGGCGTTGCCGATGTCGAAGACGATGCCGTGTGGGGTGTGGCGGGCTTGGTCCAGCCAGAGGCCGAATTGGTGCATCACTGCGGCCGGGTCGTAGCCGCCGGAGTCGATCATGCCGGTCATGGTCGCGAGGATCATGGAGGTGTCGTCGGACCAAGTCCCGGCGGGCTGGTGGTGGGTGCCGAAGGCCCGCATCCCAGTGACGGGATCGGTCTGGCGGGCATTGCGGCTCTGGAACTCGACCGGCACGCCGAGGGCATCGCCGATCGCGGCACCGAGGAGGGCGGCGCGGACGACGGAGGGAGTGACGGTGCCGGCGGGATTCCAATCGCGGACGAATCGGCGTTGTTCGTCGGTCTCGGGGCTCTCGGAGAAGGCCGCCTTGGCGCAGGCCTGCCAGCGAGTGGTCAGGACCGCGAGGGCCTCGTCGCCACGATGCCCGAAGAGTTCGTTGAGGACACATCCGGCCACCGTGCCGGTGCGACCGCGTCCACCCCAGCAATGGAGGTAGAGGGTGCGGCCCCGGTGGCGTTCGCGCCGGATGGAGCGGAGGATGTCGCGCATCTCCTGGGTCCGCCGGGGCACGGAGACATCGCGGATGGGATGGCGGAGAAAGGTGAGTTCCCCGGGATCGATACCGAGCGAGGCGGCGGTGGCCAGGGCGATCTCGCGGTAGGGTTTCAGTTCGCCTTCCTCGGTGAGATCGAGGAAGACGCGGACGCCGGCCTGAAGGATCGCGGTCATGCCTTCGTGATCCTCGAGGTCGTCGAAGTCGCGCGGGTATTCACCACAGAGAATGCGTCCCGGCTCGAGCCAGTAGCTGTTGGGGAAGGGGGGAGTCATGCGGAAGGATCGCAGCCGAAGCGGCTCTGCGAACCGTTGGCAGCGGAAAGGAACTCTTGGAGGTGGGGCGTGAAGGCCGATGCTGGAGCTTTTTCGAATAGCTCCTCGAAGCTCAGGTGTTGGAGGGTGAACCGGTTTGTGAGGATGTCGAGGAGGTGGGAATCGTCGGGATACTGCCAGTCGCCATGCGACCGCTTGGGCATGCGCTGGTAGGAGCGTCGCCATTCGCGCAGGAGGATCTCCGGGTTCTTGTATTCATCGAGCTTGTAGTGATAGAGGCGGGACTTCAGCTCGGTGTCCTTGAAGATCCGCGGGGTGACGAGGGTGACCGTGACCCGATCCACCCACTGCTTGTTGATCTGAAAGGTGACGGCATTCTCGATCACCCGGGAGAGCTGGTTGCGGTGTTGGTCGTGGGTGACACTCTTCGAGATGTCGGAATACCACTTCATTTCACAAAAGGTGACGGACGAACCAAGCGACGGATCGTAGGCGATACCACCCTCCTTACCCTCACGCGGACCGATCGCACCGATGGCGAGATCCACGTTCGTGTTGCCTTCCTTGCTTCGGGGCGGCATGGGCAGAGCCTCGAGCCAGATAGGATGCTGGGCTGCCGGATCCACCGTGGCGCCGGAAAGGAGGGACTCAAGTTTGCGGATTCCGTCCCAGCCGGACGCCGCGTAGGAAACGCCGAGCAGAAACGTCCAGACAACCTCGTCGTAGAAATCCGGGTGGCGGGCCTCCAGTTGGTCGTTGAGCCGTCGAACGAGGTGGCTCCAACGGTCGTTCGTGATTCGGAAGAAGCTGCGTAGGTGATCGGTTTCGTCTTTAATCCAGGTTTGCATGAGAGGTTGCTTGATAGAGTTTCTTCGTCGTGGTGAGTGCTTCGAGGATTTCGGTCCGCAAGTCCTGTGGAGAAAGCACCTCCACCTGCGGCCCCCAGCTCAGGATCCACCGCCGGATCTCCTCGAAGCTGCTGAGTTCCAGAGTCATGACGAGCTCGTCGGCCTGCTTACCCTTCCACTCGATCTGCTGGCTGGGATGCCAGCGTCGCTCCGAGACGAGACGGGCGGCCCAACCGGTGAAACGGAGCCGGATGCGACGACGTTTGCCCCCGTCAGCCGGACTGTGCCAGACCCCGAAGCTGCCTCCGAGGTGGTCTTTCAGGGAAAAGTCGGCGGGACGGAGGAAGCGGACCTTCACGGGCCGGGCTCTGCGAATGCGCTGGAGGGCGAAGGTGCGCCGGGCCTTGCGATCGGGATCGTAGCCGATGACATACCAGCCGCCGTCGAACTCGGTGAGGTGATAGGGCTGGAGCCGTCGGGGCTCCCATTCCTCGCCGTCGATCTTACGATAGTCGAACTTCAGCTCGCAGGTCTCAAGGATGGCCCGAGCCACCTTTTCGAAGAGGGCGACATCCGCGGGCACGACCCCGGCATCCCGCGCCGTGAACACTTCGTCGAGGTCAGACCATTGGAAGGACACCTCGCCGACAAGGGTGGAGGAAAGGCGGCGGAAGCTTTCCCGCAGGGTTTCCTCGAGGGGAGATCCGTGGACTGGCGAGATCGCCTTCCGCGCGAGGAAGAGGGCGACGACGTCACCGACTGACACCTTGAGCAGGGGGAAGTCCTGCACGGGCCGCGCATAGTGGTAGCCGTGCTGGAGGCTGTCATACTCGATGGGCAGGCCGAGGTCCTTCTGCATGAAGGTGACGTCCCGCTGGATCGTTTTCGGAATCACCCCGATCTGTTCGCCGAGAGTGCGGCAGTTCGGAAAGCTCCCACTCTGGATGGCCTGGTGGATCTCGAAGATCCTCTCGATCGGCCTCCGGGTTTCACCGTAGCGTTTCTCGGAGTGGGGTGGTTTCCGGGCGGAGGCGCGTTTCTTCATCGTGCGGATCATACACTTCTCCCGGTCCGTCTCAGAAATCTTTTCTTTTTGCTGGGTGTAGGTCCACGGCAGTCCCACCCCCTGTGGTAGATTGTCTCCATGAGCAAGAAACCGAACCCAGCCAAGCCGACCCAGAAGCCCGCCACCGAGATCGCCTTCATCCTCGACCGTTCCGGGTCGATGCAGGGCCACGTCGCCGCCGCGATCGGTGGCTTCAACGACTTCCTCGCCGACCAGCAGCAGGTCGAGGGCCTCGCCCGCCTCACCCTCGTGCTCTTCGACGACGTCCTCGAGACTCCCTTCGACAACATCCCCATCTGCGAGGTCGTCCCGCTCGACACCCGCACCTACACGACCCGGAACACCACCGCCCTCCTCGACGCCATCGGTCTGACGATCGAGTCATTTGAAAGGCGTATCCAGGCCCTGCCCAAGACCTCGCGGCCCTCGCAGGTGATCTTCGCGATCTTCACCGACGGCCTTGAGAACGCCTCAAGCCGCTTCACCTGGAAGGACCTCGCCGCGAAGATCAAGGAGCGGCAGGAGAAAGACGGCTGGCAGTTCCTCTTCCTCGGTGCCAACCAGGACGCCATCGCCACGGCCGCCCAGATGAACATCCACGCCCACAACGCCGCCACCGCCTCCTATTCGGACAAGGGGGTGCAGGGTTCGGCGAGGGCCTTCAGCCGGAAGACAAAGGCGCTGCGTGAATCGCTCACAGCGGACGGACCGTCGCAACTCAATCAGGACATCAATCGTTCCATGGACCAGATCCTGAGGGAGGAGGAAGAGCGGGAATGAACCAATCTTGGAAGACTTGGATCACTTCGTTTACAGTGAACTTTCAAGAAACCTCGCGACGAAGGGATCCTGTCTGTCGGCTATATGTTTCGCACAGGCAACCCATTGCTCGATCGCGGCGTCGTCGATCTCGGTCTCTATGACTACTCGATGCAGGATCCCGTACTCGGCTACGTCGCTCCGTCCACCAATGCCATCGCTCGCACCCTCGTCGTTCGCAACGTGATCAGTCTCTAGCCTTCCGGGTCCTACGCGGCGAACATCCTGGGGCTCTCCGAGCAGGTTCCCGACGAGCACACGGATCAGCACTTCTGAATCCTTCATGAAGTCGGCTCCGGGGTATCCGAAAGCGTGTATCCCTCGGGCTGACGGAGAAAACGGTTATCCCGGTAGGGAGGCGATTCGGAATCCGGAGCAATGTGGCTTGCTTCCCCTTTTGCCGAAGGGTTTGTCCCGCCCGGACTGGACGTGTCTCCGTCCCACGCTGAAGTCGGAGTTTCACCGTTTCCTCGAGACCTGAGCAACCCGGCGACAAAGGCGTCGGCTTCTTCCGGTTCGATCATCCACCTGGAGGAGGGGATGTATTTCGAGAAGACCGCCTGCCACTGCTCGTGGAGTTCGATATACTGGTCGCGGACGTGCTCCGTGCGTCGGGCATGGATCGTCGCGACGCATTCGATCGGCCCGTCGGGACCTGGAACGAGGTATTTCGGTTCCGCGTCCGTGATCGGGGTGATCGGGGGATACTGGACCCGCCTCGCGAGAGGGACGAAATCGTAGGTGCGGGCCGGCAGCAGCTCGCATAGGCCATAGCTCCGTTCCCCGCTGGAGGATGCCGATTCCCTGAGCTGTTTCAGCAGCCCTTCCATCCGGGGGCGGCGGTGGTCGATGCCATGGGCTTGACCGAGGTCATCGACCACGGCGTAGTAGGTTTTCACTTGGATGTGGTCGTTCATGTCGTCGGAAGAGGTTCGTGGAGTTTGACAGGCGGAGCGATCAGTCGGATTCAACCCGGTGAAGCCGCCGTGAAGAAATTTCCGAAGAATCCGGGATGGTTGAGGAGCTCGCGGAGGAGGTGATCCGCCAGATCGGCGTCCCGGTAGATCTCCTCGAGGGCGAGTCGCAGGATGAGCGCGTTCGGGGCGGCGCGCGGACGAATCTCAAGGAGTAGGGGCGGTGCCTCGGCGGCGATTTCCTCGGGCTCGTAGCCATCCCAGTGCATCCCGCGCACGATCAGGCCGAGCGCCATCGCGGTGCTGCGGGAGACACCCGCCCAGCAGTGGATCAGCAGCGGTTCGGTTTCCGTCTCGTCGGCGAAGGCGAAGACGTCGCGCACGTGATCGGCATTCGGAAGAATGAGCGTTTTCTGGTCCTCCTCGCTGATGCCCAGGGTGCCGATGACGTCATGGCAGACGATGCCGTGGATCTTGCGGAAACCGGCCGTATTGATCTGCGCGCGGTAGGGTTCCCGAATGGAGACGAGGTTCCAGAAATCCGGCTCGTCTTTCGCCCAGCCGGGCAGGTCGGGCTGGGAACAGACGGCGAGGTGACGCTGGAGGCAGTCGAGGATCATGGGTTCGGGTAGAGTTCGGATCAAGGGCGGGTGGCGCGTCGTCTTCATCCACGCGGTTCAGCGCGGATGAATGGCGTTGCCGGAACGGAGGTCGAGACTCAATTCCCCCTCATTGCCTCGGGTCGTGGCCCCGGAGGCATCGAAGACTTCGAGGTGAAGGACGATTTGCTCGTCGGCGAGGCGGACGATCCCGATCCGGAAGTCGGCTTCGTCGTGGGAGGAGAAATGTTCCTCCTGCCCGAAGTATTCGACGGGCAGGAGTCCTTCGAGCAGCTCGATCTGCTTCCTTGTCGGCCAGTCTTCACGACGGAGGGCCGAGGCCTTTTCGCCGATCTCCCGCATCAACCCTGTCGCCTCCTCCGCAGAAGAGCGTCCGGTTTGCGGCAGTGTCGGCCAATGAAGGGCAAGATGGCGGAGGAATCCATTGACGCGTTCGATTCCAGTCCCTTCACCGATCAGTTGCGGGAGGGTGACGCTTCGCTGGATGCGCCGGGTTCCCTCGCTAGTGCGATGAAGCAGATGACGTTCGGCGGTGAGGATCTCGACGCGACCGGACTCAACTGCCTGCGCTTCCCCGTCGAGGACCACCGGATCTTCGGTCGAGGCCGCGGACTCCTCTTCGCAAACCACCGGATCCCGCTCCGAACACTGGCAGAGGAGAATGGCGGTGACGACGACGAGGAGGCGGGATTGGAAAAGATTCATGGGATTGGATTGGATGAAAGAAGCGCGACTCCGATCACGGCGGCAAGCGGATGGATTCTGGCGTTGAGCGCGAGATGGATGAGGTCGCATTCGATCCCTTCGGCGGCGCAACGTTCCGGATGCTGTGATCGGGCGACGAGCCGTTCATAAAGATCGCGATCCCGGGTGAGGACGGCACCCCCTTCCCCGAGCGTGAGGGGCTTGCCGGGACCAAAGGACATCACCTGGACGTCCGCGAGACAGCGTGACCCGGCTGGGGCGGAGACGCCCGGCAATCGGGAACTGTCTTCGATATAGAGACATGTGGCCTCGGCGCAAAGCTGCCGGATCTTCTCGGCCGTGCCATGCTGATGCTCCGTCTCCCCGGCCACGATGGCGGCGATGTCGCCCTGCTTGAGCAGCCGAGCCACGGTGTCGGAATCAAGGTTTCCCGCCTCGGTGGTCCGGACCGTCACAAGTTCAACTCCGGCAAAGCGGAGAGCGCCACAAGTTCCAGACCAAAAGACTTCGGGAACGATGACACGCCGGCCCTCAAGTTCCGCGGCCGCGACCAGGCTGAGCAACCCGCTCGTGGCACTGGCTACCGCGACGCAATGCGGAAAGCCGCAGCGGAGGGCTAGGAGCGACTCAAACTCGGCCACGGGACCCGATCCGCGGAGCTGCAAACCCCGGAAGGCCTCCGGGGCTTCGAGCATGGATTCGAGGTAGGCGCTTGCCTTCCTCACTGCGTCGCTTTCGACCTGGATTGGCAAGAGATCAGACATTGGCGATGGGTTCAAGTTCGCGAATGCGGCGGTCGAGGCGCTCATGGTCGATATTGCCACTGGCCGTGTCGACGATGCCCTCAAGGTAGGGCGGCAACGGATAGTCGGTGACACCGTGCCAAGGGAGCATCTCCAGGTCGGAGCACTTGCGG
>Ga0172376_10002555_pt1 | contig 22137 bp, 31 predicted proteins | sample Lak35m_FD_121114 | JGI IMG/M metagenome (GOLD analysis project Ga0172376, IMG submission 121114) | Freshwater microbial communities from Kabuno Bay, South-Kivu, Congo - kab_092012_35m | ecosystem: Environmental > Aquatic > Freshwater > Lake | place: Democratic Republic of the Congo: South-Kivu... | reverse complement strand
TAGTCCTTTATTAAGATTAATTTTAAAAGTTGGCATTATTATAAGTTTCCAGAGCCTATTGTATAATAGGTAATATCATCAAATCTATTATCATATTTATTTTCTATATCACTAATAGTTGGAATATTTTGAACAACAGTATTTAAAGTTCCATATTCTCCAGTAAATGTACACGAAACCACAGCTGTACCATGTTTTATAGGGTTAGCAGAAATACTTTTTTGAATATCATTAGCCATATTTACCTCTCTATTCTTTCTTCTAATGCTTCTAGTGTTTTACCAAGAGTAGCTATCTGAATTTTTAACTCATTCATTACCTCTGTATTTTTTTCTAATGCTTTAAAAATAGTAGCATTAGTTTCTTTAGTATCATTTAATCTTTCCATAATATATTGACGATCTTTAATATATTGACTTTGATTTAAGATCATCTCTTCAACTTCTTTTTTTGTTGCCAAATTTTTAATAAAAGTTGTCCAAAAGCCTATTAAAGCAATAATTATACTAACCATAGATGTGGTTAAATTTTCAAAAAATCCACCTAGAGTATCAGGAGGACCACTCATGTTTTAATCTCCAGTATAATAATTTATATGATCAACCTTTAGCTGTATAATTTTGTGTTGTTAATTCTTTACCATTTACCATAAATGTTATTGATCCAGGAACAGCGTAGGATGATCTTGCGGCATTATCATTACCAAAAGAGTCTGTAACAGAGACTGGAAAACTTGTCTCAAATTTACCAGTATATATATTATATTTACCAGCTCTAATAGCTGTTGCAGTTTTTGTGGTAATTCTATTTTCTATATATTTAATAGATTTAGTATATTCTGGATATATAGAAGCGTTTAATAAGCCAGTTACATCACTTCTCATAGACAAAAGAGAATCTGTATTCTTAGCAAATATATTGGCACTAACGGCCTTATCTGCGTTATCGTTATCGACTGGTCCAGACGAATAGGCTAAATCGGAGCCAGCACTTGGTGCTATATCTAATAAAAGACTAGAGGATATGGGATATGTCATTAATGATCCGCTGTTATTATTTACTGATGCGCCGGACTGGTAGTGTAAAGACATAATAGTAAACTCCTAAAAGAATGGTATTAATACTAATAATAGTACACCAAATCATTGAAAAAGCTTATGCCACTCGGAGTAGACCGGCATATTCCCATATACATTATTACAGCTAGCGTCTAGTTGTGTTTTTGATACAAAGTCTGTTTTTACTCGTACTATTTTTTTTGTTGAACATAATAATTCAAATTTGCTAGTATTATCGGAAATACAACTATCTATTTGTTTATAAAGAGGAAAGATTGTGTCTAATAGTTTTTTTGCTCCTTTATTAGATACAATATAACCATAAGTTCCAGTAATTAAGCCTAGTGGTTGTGATATAATATTATTAATCACCTTTTTTGAAAATCCTGGTATTTCATTACATCCTAAGTATAGGATGTCATAATTAGAATTCGCTTGTATAGCATTTTCTAGTGTTATTGCCAGATCGTCATCAAAATTATTGTCAATAATAATGTCGTCTTCTAATACTAGAAATGGCTTTTTTGCATATTGACATTCTTGATATATAAGATAATGAGATAATGCACAAGCTAATGATCCGTATGTTAGAGATATTCCATATGTTCTTTGTTTTTTTAGGATAATATCGTTTTTTGCTTTGTCTGTTACTATGGTGCTTGGTATTAAACGAATATCTATAAATTTTCCTACAACAGCTTCGTATCTTTTTGCATTTAGCTTAAGAAATTCTGATTTTAATATTTCCTTCTCAAAATATTCTTTTTTATGCTTATCTTCTTCTAAATTAATATAATATGTATGTTCAAAAAATTTATATATGTCTATCATGATACATATGCATAGTAGGTATTATTTATGTTATTATTTAAACTAAAAATTTCTTCTTTAGTATATTTTTCCCATTTTATACTAATTTTAGTATTATCAATCATATTATATGTTCCTAAGTCATTATTAGATATATTATAGCATATATTATGTTTTTTGTTTAATAAAACATAAGATTCCCAACAAAAATGATGAAAAAAAGCTAATATAAATATATCCGTATCTATAAAAAGATATTTGTCTTGTCCAGGTAATAAAAAAGAACTTGATGAAATATTTTTTCCATGTATATTATATACACATAGATTAGAATTTTTGATGACATAAGATCTAATATTATTTTTTCTCCATTCGGTTCTCCATCCAGCGTCTTCAAAAGGATGAATATCATATAGTTCTTTTGGGTTAATACTTAGTAAAATATCTAAACATTTAGTATTAAATATATAACTAAATGGCATTCCAAATTTTATATTACTTTTAGTATCACCATACCAATATCCTCCTATATTATCAAAATGTCCTTTGTATAAAACATTATTATTAATTTCATAATTAATAGTACTAGATACTATATCAACCTTATTTTTAATAAGAGTATTTATACCTGTAGCCAAATATTTTTTTTTGTATATATCATCATCATCTATTTTTGCAAATACACTATATTTTTTATAATCCACCATTTTGATGGGATATAGGTAGTTCGAGTGTTGGTCCTGATTATTATGAAAAAATATTTTTATACGTTTATCATCTACAAAATCATCTAATAGATATAAATAGTCATCTTTTTCGACATCAGAATCGACACATATGCCAATAGAGTATAAAAAATTATTGTGGGTTTGATTCAGAATACTATTGACTGTATTATATAAATGATATGGTCTTTTATAGGACGTTGTAAAACATAATACTTTGGTTTTTAATATGCTCATTGATTGACAGAGTAATAGTATGAATCATTTGTATTTTTTTTGTAAAAGGTTTCATCTCCCCAAGTATCCCATGTTACAATAATTTGATCACCTAGAACTTTAAAAGATCCATGATCATCGTTAAAGATATTATACATTCTATTGTTACGTTTATTTAAATAAATATATGAAGACCAATAGTTATGTTCAAAAATACATATAGCAAAAAACTCATTTTCTATTGATTTATAGAATGGTTCGGATAAATTATTAGATTCTATTGATACTTTAGTATCTTTATAAGAAGGATAAATATAGTCTTTTGATAATAAGTTATGATTTTCTAAATTAAAATCTTGAATTATGGAAGTTATATCTTTAGATTTATTTTTTATGAATAGATCTAATGCTTTATTATTAATAATATAATTATGTATATTAGAATTATCACTTAGTATGTTATTAATATCTTTAGTATGATTATAGTTTTTTACTATATTTTTAATATAGTCATATAAATATATGATTTTACTATCCATATATAAAAACATATTATATTTTTCATATTCGAAGTTATAAAAACTAATTAGATGATTATTTATATCTTTATTAGATTTTAGCCAGAAATTAATCTTTATTTTGGATTCATCAATTAAAGATTTAATCTGTTTTTTGTATAAGCTTTCTTCACTTTTATCATTTAGAAAAATATTGATAATATAATATATATTAGTATATGATTGATGTAATAAATTTGGAATGATATATAAGGGAGAAATTGTATCAATATCTATATTTGTATAACATAAAAGTCTTGGAACAAATTCTACAACATTAGATGTACTTTTTGTAGGTTTACTAATTTTGGCTGGTCTTGACTTTTTTATCATTATTTATTCCTCATACTCCTCATACCTTGATAATAATTTTTTTAGCCCAATCCATATTTTTTATATGAGGAATTATAACACAATGGTCTACCTCTCCGTCGCAACCAAAAACTACCCTGTGCTGATCGTGTTGTTTGTTAAAAAACTGTAGATAATAATTTTCTTCATGGGTAAAGTCTTTTCTCCATAAAAGTTTATTATCTTTATCTTCGAAGCCAAAAAACCAAAAATCAAACTCTGTATTATCTGGAATATCCTCATACTCCCATTTTACAGTAAAATCATTAGAGGTGAGCATTCCTTTTGTCCAATCATCCTCTGACATAATGTATGGCTCAGGAATATCTGTACTATCATTAATTCGTGTTGCGTATTTATGTACTCTTCTATTTTTAAAATCTACTCCACAAAATAATTCATATTCATGTAAGGTACGTTTATTACCAAGACCATAGTGTCTAAAGTCTAAATTAGATATCTCCATACCAAATAAACATCTTTGTCTTTGTTTTGATCTTATATTTCTATCTTCTGCTTCTATATCAAAACCATTATTTCTCACATGATCATCCCAATGTTTATGCTCCTTTTTTCTTAAATATTCGTGCCAAATAATAGTATACGTTGGATGGAACATATCATATCCATGGGTATACGCCCTAGCACTAAGCGTTAATTCTTCCCCCCTGAAGTATAGATTAGGGTCATAAATACATTCTCTACAAAATCTACCAGATGTAAAAATAAAATGTCCAGATAATAATCTTGCGGGTATAAGGTTTATGTTTTGGGATTTTAAATAGTCATGGTTAGCTATTAATTGTGGACGAGATATGACGTCTCCGTCATCAGTGAATGTATCGAATAAGGTAATTCTATATGGTTCATTTTTTAATTCTGTATTTGGTTTATCTGGCCAATAAGTTGTACCATAACTACCGATGATTGGTTTCGGTGAATTAGACTCTTTGTATAAGGTTTTCAGATGTTCATCCCAATTAGGTATAAATCTATGATGAGAATCTAACTGTAAAAAGTATTCTTCATCAGTGTATAGATGTTTTTGTATAATGTGTCGAGCCCAACAAGCTCCTTTACTATCTTTCCAATCGCATTCGTATAGCTTAATATTTGGATTATATAAAAATTCTTCTATACTTTCTTCTGGAGTTTTTTGCCAACATATACCAACCCTTAATTGATCAGGATGCTTTGCTTTGCTAAACATATCCCTAAGAGTGGGTAGTAGCTCTGGATCCCTATAAGCTGCTATACTTACAAAAATTAGATCATTTTTTTGAGTCATAATAGATTAGAGTTTTTAAGTAGCTGTAGAGAGTGCTCGTAAGGAACACTAATCCCATATGGGCTAGACTTTATAATAAGATCCACATGCTCCTGTGTCCAGATGTTTCCATTGAAAATAGAGAGTACATTAGCTTTCTGTTCTAGATATTTAGATGCTACAATATTGTCATAAATATTATCTAAAAAAAATCCATTTGATGGATATATGATATGTATATTGTTTTCTTTAAGGATAGAGCAAAATCTATGTAGAATATTATGATTAAATTTTCTATAATCTAATATATATCGTATTTCAGTATTGTCTGGTATAATATTTTTGATATTTATAATTTCTTTTCTAATACTATCGTATTTTCTATTAACTAATAAATTTGCTGGTGCTTGGATAGAAAGTATACCACTTTGGTCAGCTATATTCTCTATACTTTTTAATCTTATGTAGCTACTACTAATTCCGAGAGGATAGTCGATATAAATGTTAATTTTATCATGTAAAAAGAAATATTTAGCGGACTTAACATGGTAGTCGCTGACTAGGATAGAGGATGGTTTATAGTTATCCTTAATACTTTTCAAGAGTATCTTCATCTCCTGATCTGTATAAAAGTTGTTTGTATAAAATTCTATTATCATTAGAAATAGCTATCTTTAAGGTATTTTTTTATAGAATCTATTGTTTGAAACTTATCTGATCCTAAAATGCCGTCTGCGAAGCCATAGTGTATACATTCTTCAGGATATATTATCCAATCTGTTTTATTATCTAATTGAGATAAAATATGTTTTCTAGCTATTAGTCTTTTCCAATTTTTTTCTTTACAAATTTGTGAATCTATAAATTTATCCGTAAAAATATCTACCATTTTTGATGCTTCTTTTTGCGACCATTCTAGACTAGATATGGCCGCTTTGTGCTCTGTTTCTAAAGAAGTAAAACCATAATGAATAAGCATATATGAATTAGGCATCATAATCCTTAGATCAGCAGCTTGCAAAATAATACTTCCTGATGATTCTGCTCTTGAATATACCACTATACCTATTGGGCATTCTGATAAAGATATAGCATCATACATACTCATACAATCCGACCACTCACCTCCAGGAATATGCATATGTATAATTATAGGATCATGTGATAGGCTAGTTAAATATCGTAAATTTTTATGTAGTACGGTTGCTGATCTATAGTCCACCCCTCCTTCTTCGTCTCCACACTCTAAATAAGAGTGTAAAAATATTTCTCTAGATCTAAGATCTATATTATAATTATGAATTTGATCTATATTATTATTTAGTCTCATACAGCGTTTCTTGTATTTTTTGCATTACGTCTCTATCTTTAAATGCTTTTCCTATAGCTATTCTAAATCTATATCTTGTAAAGATATCCAAAATTTCTACACCATCTATTTTTTCTATCAAAGAACTAATGTCATTAGTAATATTGAAATTAGTATGACCTATCCAAAACTTAAAAATTTTTGTACATGCTGTTTTTTCGTGTAGTGGAATTATTCCCATAGGAGTCATTATTATCTTCGCAGAAGGTTCTATTATATTTTTTTTATCTAGGTTATCGTTCTCATCGTGATCGTCTACATATGAATCCCAATGTGTAGAATCATCTAGTTCTTTATCTGATATATCTTCTAGTAATTTTTCGTCTTCATATGGCGATTCATATGGATTAATCCATTTTTGCCATAGTATGATTCTATTTGTTTCCATAATTAGTTTTGAATACATCTAGTGGCTTAATAAGTGGTTCTTTGTCTTCATTGGTAATAAGATTATTCATAATAGTCATTTTATTATCAATTAGTTGAACTGTTCTATTTAAGATTTTTTCATCATATATATTATTTCTAGATTCATCGCTTATTAATAAGTTTTTAATTTGTGTACCAAATAATCCATATGATATTCCAATATAAAGATTAGCTAAATTATCAGCAGATTTTTCTATGTCTGTATAGTCCCAACTTAACCTAAAAAGATACTGATTATTATCGTCTACAGTAATATGAATACCAGTATCCTGATAGTCATCGGGATTATCTTCTATTTTTGGTTCTTGTTTCTTGAAAAAATTATAGAGAATGTTCAATAACTTCATTAATAATACTTAATTCTGTTAGTATGTTTTGATCATATATATCAAAGGTTTTCCAAAAATATCCATTATTTGGTAAAAGTTTTGGGCATACACATCCATATAAAAAATATAACATACTATCACTATCCTGGTATAATTTACATATATTTTCATCATTTATACTAATAAATACAGGCTTTACATAGAAAGAGCTCATTTTTTTATCTTGAAATAAATGATCAGATATATAATGTGTAATTTGATCGTTTAAATTCTTGTAATTCTCTATATGTAAAACTGGTATACTAATAGTATCTTCTCTAAGAGAGAGTATATATTTTTCTTCTTTATAAAAGGAGGTAGTTATTAATACTAATGGAATATTAATCATTTATGATGCTATTTTTCTTAGAATTTCGTATGCTTTATTAAGACCCTGTCTAACTGCTTCTCTAGTAATATTAAAGTTTTTTCCTATTTGTTCAAGAGTCATATCCTCGAAAAAATACATCTTAATATATTGCACCTGTCTATCGCTTAATAAATTGCTATTCAATAGTTCTTCTATATCTTTTTTAAGTGAGTCTTCTTTTTCTTTTTTAAGAATCTCATCTAAGGCTGATGGAGTTGTACAAGATACTATATCCTTAACATAAAGATCATCGCTATGAGATTGGTCAAGAGATATAATATTAATTTTATTTTTTGTACCATATTGTCTAGTCAAATAACTTTGTATTGACCATATAGCACATTGATTTCTATACGAATATCTCGTTTTACTTTGTCCTTCAAAACCCTTTCTATTTTGATCCCATCTCCAATCCCCCATCATTATACCATTTGCAATATTAGCTATAGCATCTTCGCTACTTAACATTTTTTTAGCAGATCCTTGGCAGATAGAGTCTGCGAATTTAGAGATACTTTTTTTAGCTAGTGTTAAATAAAAGTCTAAAGATTCGAACTGTATAGAATTTTTATCTGAGTACGAAGTTTTTTGATTTCCTATATTAACTATATCTATCATTATTTGTCCTTTGAAAGTCCTGGTTAAAATTTATATAACTGTAAAACTAGTATAATAACAATTAAGTTGGTTTTGCTTGATGAGTATGTCCTTTGGTATCTTTTTGGATTTCTAGCTTAGGTTGTTGTGGTTGAGCTGGTTGAGCTGGTTCATTAGTAGGTTTTGGTTTCTTTTTACCACAACCGCAACCCGCTATAGTTTTATCGTCATCACTTGGAACATACTTTACAAAATCATGAATTGTTCTCATGTAGTCCTCTGTAATAGCGATTTTACCCTGTAACCAGCTTTCTGTCAAGTTATTTTTTACCAAGCCATTGTTTTCTTCGACAGATTTTAATATGGAGGACGCGTGCTGCATAATAGCCTTTAAGGACCCTATATTCATAGATAAGAAATCTTGTTTATATTCCATTAACTTTGTACTCGAATCTTCTGAATTTTCTTCCTCATCTTCCATACTATCATTAGCAGTTATCGGTAAAGATCTTGTTTCGGGAAATAGGAAATCACTGTCTTTTAGATCACTACGCTTTTGTCCTTTGTATGTTTTTTGCGCAGCTTCTATAGATTCTTGTATTTGATTAAGAAGATGATTATGTCTATTCATTAGAAAAATCCTTTAAGTTGACGGAATAGAGTGCTTGCAAAAACCAATGATGCTTCGCAGTCGCTAGGGTAATGTACACCCTGTAACATACGCGCTTCTGTTACAGTATTTACAATATTATCCAATTTAGTTTGATCTATTTGATCATATTGGTTTTTTAGTATCAAACTAGCTAATTTACTATACACCGTGTGTCCAGACGGATAAGCGGCGGTATGATGGGTATCAGTTTCTATAATATTAATTTGAATATTAAAGTATGGTGCTAATTGATTTGGTCTTGGTCTATTATAGAAACCTTTTGTATTTAGTAGAATAGGTCTAATTAAAGTATAAAATTGATCTACATGGGCTTTTGGATATTCCACACCATAGCTTTTGCATAAGAGTTCAAATGGTGTGTCCATATCCTTGTCTATATTATAGACCAATTGTACTTCCTTATCTGTTCTATTTTTAGTTAGTTTAGATAGTAGTTGTAATTCTCTAAGTGTCTTTTTGCTCAAATTGGATGGAGGTGGTTCTAAAATATATTGCCAATTAATATTTTTACATATATCAGCAATTGGTTTTTCAAGATAAATAGTATCGTATCCTAGTGATTCTAGCTTATCTTTATGGAGACGGTATAGTAGATTCATGCTACCATGCCCTACAGGACCAATAACGAGCCTTCCATTTTGGTCCGGGGTTATCACAATTATGTCTTGCTCGAAAACTTTTTCTTCTTTCTGGTATATTTTTTTTGATTTTCATATTAGGATCACCAAAGCGAACTATTACAACATTACCACTTTCATTTTTGGTATATACGGCAAATTTTTTGGGACCATCTGAAGTTCTAAAAGGTTTATTGAGTTGTACTTTTCTTCCTTGATACTCTGCTGCTTGTATTAGATATCTTCCGTCTTTTTTATGTTTACCTAATCTATCAAAATAAAAAATTTCTCCAGTTCTAGGATCCATATATTTGTATGTTTTAGATTGAGCTAATTTCCAGGCTTCTGGATCTGGTCTATCTGAATCTCCTTTTTTAGCTGGCCTATATTTCTTACCTTCTCTTTCTTTCTTTTTTCTAATATTTTCCCATAATCCTGGTTTTGCAATAGATATGTCCCATGTCTCAGTTTCTTCATCGTGATCGGTGTGTTCATAATCACTATCTAATGGTACAATAAAATTGTGTTCATTTATTTCTTCTGTAAAACCATATGTATTGTATTCGTATGCTATGTCCATAGATTCCAATACTGAACAATCTTCTGATGCTTTTGATAGGCATACTGCAAATCTTTGGCCATTTTCTGGAAATTCTTTCATTAGCTTATCATCAGATAAGCATCTAGATAGAAAATCTTTTCTGTTTTCATTTTCTTTACGGGTAGGAATAGGCATAATTAGTCCTTATTAAAAGTATAATAGATTATAGTATATAATGATACACCTTATAGGTCATTAATATCCAAAACTGTATTTTCATCTAAAATTTTGGTATATTTTTCATTATTTTTGGTATACTCAATATATAATTTTTTACTTAATCCTGGCGCTGGATCGCCACCTATCGAATTATCAATTACAATTTTTGATAAATTAGCTTTATTTATTAGTATTTCTAAACCTGGTTTAATATCACATAGTTGTCCGAAATATGCTTTGTGTATTTTATCTTTTTCTATTTTATTGGGCATAAAATATCTTTCTATAATATCTAATTGTTTTATGGGATGATATACTCCATGGTTTATATTATATTGTTTAGACGATATTTTTCTAATAGTATCCATAGCTATATGTTGATCATAACTAATATAATATTTTATATTATTTACAATATTATGTTTATTATTCATCTTAAAATTTAATACATTATATTTCAAATATTTTAAAATAGTAGCAAACTTAGTTTCTACATATAGTTTATTAATACCGTTAAATTCTTTTATATGTTTTATTATAGCCATTACAGCATCATCGGATATAAGATTTGAACAAAGAGGGGAGCAGGCTGAGAAATTATCTAGTCCGTATATTTCTTTAATTAAAGGGTGATAAGCCTGAAAATCAAACCACCAATATCCTGGACCATATGTTCTAAAAAAAATAGATAATGCTGAGGATATTCCTCTGTGTCTGTCTAAAAACGTTTCATCTAATCCAAAAAAATCTAAAATATCTTCACAAGCATAAGTGTCATATTCTAATATGAGATAATTTTTGGCCCTTTTATCCGGATTACTTAGATACCAATATAAAAAAATATTATCAGATCCCCAATACCAAACATCATTACCACTCCATTCAGAAATATGTTTATAATCTAAAAAATTATAATAGTGATTAGAAAAATCATTTTGATGTATTGGATATACCTCAAAGTCTCTAGAATACCTTTTTATAGACTCATAATTAGTATTCGTTAATTTATCTTTATTGGTATAGATAAATAAAATAATAACATCTTTCATAGAATATTACTAATATTTTGAGCAGTATTAGACCATGAGAATTTTTGTGCCGTTTCAAGCCCTTTAGGATTAGTAGATATACGATTCTTATATACAAATCTCATATAAGCTATTGTTTGTTCTATAGCAGAAGTGTCTAGTTTTGCCCATGATCCTACTCCATTAAAAAATTTACCGTCTTCACATGGCTCGTGATCTTTTATATCTATTAGATAACTATTATCTGAATTAGCATATTCTGTATGAGCACTATAGTTAGTTATTAACACTGGTTTATTCATAGCCATAGTTTCTATAGCCTCATTGTTCCATCCTTCTGCTCTAGCAGGATATATTCCGCAACTCGATACGGCTAAAATTTTTGCTATATCTAACTGAGAAGAAAGTCTTGGTATAATATATATTTTATCACCAAGTTTTGTATTTTTATATAGATTTTGCCATTGCTGGTTTTCTTTCTCTGATAAGAATGGATTATTATTAATCATTAATAATCTAACATTATCTTTTTGTTCAAATGCTTGGTTAAACATATGTACAAGCACATCATGACCTTTTCTAATTTCCCATTTGCCAATATTAATAAATACATAGTCGTCTGTTTTATCATTATCATTAATTTCTAACGTATGATTAAAAATAGATAAATCAACACCTGGAGGAATAACAATAATTTTATCTGCATTAATATTATTATCAACTAATATGTTTTTTGCCCATTGTGTTGGAACAATAATAGTATCTGCTATATTATAGCCAGTTCTTTCATTTTCTGTGATTTGGGTTGTTTCAAAAAATGTATATATAGAGTACTTACCAGATCCGTGCGGCTTCATGATCAGATCATTAGCATGCCATATTTTAAGACATGGGGATTTTTTGTCGTATATTTTTTGATTCTCTATGTCATTTATAATTTCTTGTTTATTCCAATGATTTTCTATACTAACAGAACCTAAAGGAAATAAGCTTATATTATGATATTCTCTAAGATTTTTCCATATATTATATGAACTAATCCCATATCCTAAACTATTAATAGGACAAACTACAGATATTTGACTTATACTCATATAACTCCTATCATTTAAACACCTAGTGTTGGATTTTTATTAGAATGTATACTATTGACTCTACAAAATTTTCCACATTTAGACATATGTTTTATTGAGTCTGAGCCTATATAACAACAACAAGATCTTATTCCTCCCAAGAGTTCTTGAACGATTGTACTTATGGGTCCTTTATACTTTGTTGATATTTTTGTTCCTTCCGAAGCTCTGTAATTTTTTTTACCATCCTCAAAAATATCTTGAGCATGATGAGTGCTCATCCCATAGTATGTGAATTCTGTTTTTCTAGTTTCAGTTTTGTATCCTGGATCAAAAGATTGCCACCACTCTGAATGAATGGTGTGATCATTATTTATAATTTGGGATTTATATTCATATTTCCATTCTCCTTCGGATTCTTCGCAACCAGCGAAATATCCTCCTAGCATAACAAAATCACTACCGGCACATAATGCTTTACATACATCTCCTACTGTTTTGTGTCCACCATCTGAACAAATAAGACCAAGACGTTTGTCGGAGCTTTGTAATCCGTGCGCAACATATGAATTATCAAGACAGCAAGTTAATTGAGGAATACCACAACCAGTTAAAAAACGGGTTGTACAGGCTGATCCTCCTCCTATACCTACTTTAACTATATCTACTCCACCATAAATAATTAGTTCCTGTGTTGATGACGTATTGGTTACATTCCCCGCAAGAATAATTGACTCTGGAAAATGTTCTCTAACAGTTTTGCAATATTTTACAAATACATCCATATGACCATTGGGTACATCTATACAGATATTGGGTTGCAAACCAATTTTTTCTTTAATGTTTAACAAGTGATGTAAGTCTGATTTTTTATATCCAATAGATAAAAATGTATATGGTATATTTTCTGGATATAGTTTAAAATAATTAGCTATATCATCTATTTCATGATATTTGTGTAAACAGGCTATCATCTTATATTTAGCAAGAGCTTTTGCTATTTGAAAAGAACAAAAACTCATATTAGCGCATATAATTGGAGTTCCTGTCCATTCTCTAGGAGAATGATAAAAATAAAATTTTTTTTCTAAATTAATATCCGATCTACTAGTTAGAGTAGACCTTTGTGGAACTATCAAAACATCATCGAAATCAAGATTGATATTGTCTATAATTTTCATTGAAATTAATGCAGTAAAAGGATTTGGCTAGGATTATAATATAAATTAAACTCTTTGTATTTGAGTTTTAAGCTTTTGTGTAATGTAACGTGTTCACAATCTTCTCCTGTATATAGATCTTCATAAAGATGGGACTTATATACGCAACATCCACCAAAACCACTATTAACTGGTATTGGTATTGATCCTATTGGAAGATTAAAATTAGGAAACCAAAATGGATCCATGTATTCCCAATAATTTAGTCTGAATGCGAATGAATCATAATTATGTAATGACTTTGGTTGAGATATGATTTCCAAATAAGAATTCCCACACATAGCTGATATATTCGAATTAGTGTGTAGCCAGCCAAAAGTATTTAAAATTCCTTCTATACTAATAGATGTAAAATCCATATCTAGTACTATATAGAAATCTGGATGATCCATAATACTCTTAGAGAGATTATAGCATTTATTTCTAGCATTGGCTAGTGCTGTGGTTCTTATTTTTGATTTAGATAGTGGTAAGTATGGTGTATTTAGAGTTTCGCTAAATAAATAAAAGTTACTATATCCCTCATGATTAGATATATGGTCTTTTATCATAGTAGCTGTAGAATCTATTGAATCGTTTTCGTATAAGCATACACATGACGATTCATGAAAATTCTTCAGTAAGTCTTTAACGGTCTTTAAACAATATTTATATTTTGATGCTATATTTCTAACAATAGATAATACCATTATCTTTTTATCAGAACTTTCCAGAGATCCTTTTTCTACCATATTACGATATATGATTTTAAACTCTGGACTAACTGGAAATCTATCAGATAGATTATATATAATATTATTCATAAATTAAAAAAATACCATCTATTTTGATCATCAATAATACTAGTACTATTAATATAATTTAGATAGTTTTTTATTTCTAGCCATGTGGAAAAAATATAATTGTGAGGTATTGTACCAAAAAGCCAATCGGGTGCATTTTGTTTGCCTTGTTCCATATGTATTATAATAGGTTTTTTTTGACGATTTGCTAAAAAAATTTCTTCGTATGTACCACAAGGATGGGTATCTAAATCTAGATTTACTAATAAAAAATCACTAATATCTACCAATCTAAGATCAACTCTGCGTATAGTTTTCATTATGTCAGATAAGCCATTATAATCTTCTTTTGCTTTTAAATTTTTTTTAAGCATATGAGTATTATTATCCTCAGCACCTATTGTTGAGGGTTTAGATAGAGGATTAAATACGACTATGTCCATTGTTTCTAGGAATGGGGTTATATTTTCTCTCCATGTTGTTCCTCTATCTTTTACACGATCCATAGCGCCAGCTAAATATACTCTTTGTTTTGCTAGTCTATTCATTATCAAAAAACTCGCTTTGTTTAGATTTTCTAATACCATCTTGGACACCTAAATATAGGCACCATATAAAACCAACACCTAAAATAATATTAATCATAATATGCCTAAACTGAGATTATTTTTTTGGTATACTTCTATTATAATCTTTTGAGAAAACAAAATATAACTATTAATTATAGATTGTTGATGATAAAAATTATCGAAATCCATTACTTGTATCAAATTACTATAAGATATATTGTCTTTTTGTATAAGATTATTCATAAAATCGCATAAATTATTAGAAGATGACATCGAATAGGTTTGTATAAAATTTCTTGACCATGTACAATTTTTTATTATGAATGGGATGTACTCTAATGGCAAATTAACAAATTGTGGAATAAGTAGATTACTATCCATATTTAGTATTAGAGACTCAATATTTTTTTTAGTAAAACAACTGAAGTGATTTATGCATAATATATATTCATATGAATTATCAAAAATATCTATTAAAGAATAACTTCTCTTTAAATCATAATCTATTCTATTATTATAGCATATGTATTTATAATTACTAATACAATGTTTTTCTAGATTTCTATTCTTATGTAGAACTGCCAATAAGATGTTCGATGTTTGTTTCATCAAAAAAGGTTGTGATCTGAGTATTTAAAGTATTTGAATATTTGTCGTCAAAATTTTTATTTAGTAATGATTGTACAATATCGTTACAAATAAGCTTAATATTATGTCTTAAAAGCTGTCTATCTTTTTCAGAAAAACCTATTTCAAAACCATCAGAATCATTAGATTTTTGCATATGAAAGTCGAAGTAGTATTTTCCAATAATTGTATTAAGGTCTTTTTCTGTTATATTGAGACTTTCTATATCTTCTAAATATCTTGCGATATTGTCTATATACTGTATAATAGATGAGCTATTAGTCTCTTGGTATTTAAAAATACACCTATTTTTAATCCATACAAAGAGTTTATTAATTTTACTATTCATATATAGTAGTAAATATTGGTGGTCTCAAAACATCATTAATAATGTCCATGATAAAAAAATGATTTGCGCCAGTTACAAATTGTTCTATTTTTTTTGCAAAAACTATGACGTCTAAATCATTGGATTCTTTATATTGTTTTATATAATCTTGAACACGAGATAAACACATAGAATAGTAGTAGTAATTCAGTGGTCTGGGATTATTTTTCGATATAATACCATTTTGACAAATCATATTCGCGATTATAATATGATTTTTATACTTATTATTTACTGCTACAGGAACGAATTGTGTGTATCCCAACTTATTCTTTAAGTTACTATTTCCTAATAGATGGTAATTTTCTTTTGCAGATGGGAACTCTGATGCTATTGTTTTATTAAAACCTATACCAAAGGTATCAGCATTGTTACAAGGATTAAGGACTATTATGGATTTATTGGTATCATTAAGATTTCGCCTTAATGACTCGATTATAGAATACTTTCGATCTACACAATTTATATGAGTGTAAGAGGATTCTTTTTTTGTTGTTAGCATCTGAGCCCTTTCTGTTCTATTATACAGAGCCTGGTCGTGGTGGTCAATACCGGATTTTATTGGCTATTGTTAATATCTATACTAGACCATTTATCGATTGGGCATTCTGAGTCAGCCCAAGCTAATTTATTCATAAATTCTTTTCTTTTACTAAGATTACAGCCACATATATTACATATAGATTTTTCATGATTAAAGTTTTCGCAAAGTATACAAATACTATATCTTTCTAGAATTTGTTGATTATTAGCTGTTGGAAATCCAGAAATAATATGCCAAAATAGAGCATATAAAAATCTGAAAACTCGTTTAATATTTGTAATTAAAGATAGAAAAATCTGATTCGTATATTTCATATATTTGATTTTTTGTTTCTGTAGAAGATATGAACTTTAGATATTCTGTAATGGAGTTCGATGTTTGGTTTAGATGTGGTATAATTGTGTTTGTCATATCTATGTTAGTATGGTTTGATACTAGACGCAATAGGGTTGTTGTATCTTGAATTATATTCTCGAATCTACCTATAAAATTTGCTTGTTGTGGGCTTATAAAAGTACTTTGAAGATCTCCAAATAAATATATCTTATTTTTTTGTGAATGTAGGTGATAAACAAAATTTTCAAATTCTTTTATACTAGTACCAGAAGTATTTAAAAAATTCAACAACTTATTATTTTTAGGTAATATTGTTTTAGCCCCTATTTTTCTCAATGACCAGTATTTCCATAGCGACACTAATCTAGAGTAAGGATTTCTAACAAAACTAAAGGTAAAATAATTAGATATATCTAAATTTTGACTCTTTAGAATATCTTGGTACTCTGAATAGGTGGTATGTTCCGCGTAATGTTCTTGTTTATTAGATTTTATATAATCTTCATAAAAATGATTATTTTGTTTAATTTGTATATTAGGATGAAAAATATTACCTATACTTGTTCCACCAGTTTTTGGTATATGAATAAAAATTATTTTTAAATCATATACAATCATATTTTAGTTTTGAGTTGATCGACTATCCAATTATAAGTTATACTTATACCATCCTTTAATTTATATTTAGGCTTCCATCCTAATTCTGATTCTATAAGTTTATTATCCGAATTTCTTCCATTAACACCTATCGGACCAGGAATATTTTTTATCTGAATATTTTTATTAGAAATTTCAATTATCATTTTAGCAAAATCATTAATACTAATCATTTCTTCAGAACCTATATTAACAGGGCCCATAAAATTAGATCTAGTTAATTGTATTGTTGCATCAACACAATCATCTATATACAGAAATGATCTCGTTTGATTTCCACTACCCCATACTTCCATAGTATCTCCATTATTTATGGAGGCTATTTTTCTACAAAGTGCTGCTGGCGCCTTTTCCTTTCCTCCATCATAGGTTCCTTCTGGTCCATATATATTATGGTATCTTCCTATTCTAACTTGTAGATTATAATTTCTATTGTAAGCTAAATATAGTCTTTCGCTAAAAAGTTTTTCCCATCCATATTCGCTATCCGGAGCAGCAGGATATGCTGATGCTTCGTTACATTTTGGATTCAAGGGATCTTCCTGGTTATAAGCAGGATACATACATGCACTACTACTATAAAAAACTCTTTTAGCATTGAACATGGTTGCGTATTGACACACCAGAAGGTTAATCTGAACAGAGTTCGACATTACATTTGCATCATTTTCTCCGGTAAATATATATCCTGCCCCACCCATATCAGCAGCTAATTGATAAACCTCATCAAAACTATTATCTTTATCTGTAGTAGATATTTGTTTAGGAGCTAACATAGCTTTACTAATAACACTAGGAAATCTTAGATCACCGAGTATAAAATCATCTGCTTCGCTTGTGCTAAAAGATGGTTTTTTAAGGTCTACAGCTCTAACCCAAAATCCATCTTTTTTTAATCGTTTTACGACATGACTACCTATAAAGCCGCCACCACCTAATACTAATGCTGTTTTCATAAAAATCCTTTACAGTTATAGTTGAATTTGTTAATTATATTATATGTGTTTCCGGAATCCTAACAACTAATTATTTACGAATAAGTACTTTATTATCTAAAAACTTATATGTAGCCTTTTGATTATTTAAATGAAACCACTCTATTTTTAGTGTATTTTGAGTTTCTTCTAGTATTTGACCGCATAAATTAAAATCTTCAATAATATAGCATATATTATTATATGTTGTATGTAAATGTAAAATTTTTTCTTTACTATTATATATTTTGTACACAGGAAACATTGAAGATTTATGTATTTTAAGATTTTTATCTGTAACTAAATAACCAAATACTCTTTCCATAGCATGAGAAAAAGTGCCATTTACATAGTCTCTATCATCTACTTTACCATATTCTATTTCTAAATATCTATATAAGAAGTCTTTGTGGGGGAGTATTGAATATTTATATAGTTCAGTTTTACCCATAAATATTGAACCAGCCATAAATCTAGTATTTTTTACCTTATCATAGTTAATATTAAATGTATCACATAAAATATGAATTTTATGATTGTTATTTAACTCTCTATTATCTAGAATAGAGAATGGCTGAACTATCGCTCCTACATGCTTTTGACTCAATATATTAATATTTTGATTATATATTGAACTATTACCTATCAAACTATCCCATAAAATAGATCCCCATTCTATGTGATTATATCTACCAAGCTTGGATTCCTTACCATGTAATTTAATAAAAAAAGGATATTTTTTTTCGTCGATGTAATCGAGCTGTTTTAAAAAAGGAAGAATATCTACTCCATAATTTTTATGATAATCACTATTAATAATTCTTTTTTTATATTTACTAATAAAGTTTTTAATTTCTGTGTTTGCTATGTGATTTTTTGTTCCTATTCCAAATGTAATATAAATATCAAAATTAGAAATATTTTCACATAAATAGTCTAATTCTTTTAGTCTATTTGCATTGTATAAAAAAGCTAATAAAACACAATTATTCATTATTTTTATGGTATATATTAAATGCGGAAGCTATGATTTGATGCATATCGTAGTATTTGTATTCTGCTAGTCTACCACCAAAAATATACTTATTATTAGTTTGTTTAATAAGCGAATAATATTTATTATATATCAATGTATTTATTTCATTATTTATGGGATAATATTTATCTTCTGAATTATTGCAATCACTCGGGAACTCTTTGGTGATATATGTGAAATTTTGATTGTCTCCAAATGTAAAATGTTTATGCTCTATAATTCTAGTATGAGGCACCTCATATTCTGTATAATTAATAATAGCATTCCCTTGATAATCATTTACATGATGTTTTTGAAGATCAAATTTTAATCCTCTATATTCTAATTTACCATATGTATGATCAAAAAAATCATCTATTGGTCCGGTATAGACTACTTGTTTAGCTAAACTATCCCAATAATCTCTTTTTAGAAAATAATTTGTTTCGGTTATTATTTCTATTCCATCAATCATATTAGACATAATACTAGAATATCCACTAATAGGAATACCTTGATATTTATCAAAAAAATAATTATCATCAAAATTGAATCTAATGGGCAATCGTTTAATAATAAATGATGGTAAATTTTTAGGTTCTGTATTCCATTGTTTTTTAGTATATCCATATATAAAAGTATAATAGATTTCCTCCCCCACCTGGCTCAGAATCCATTCTTCTAAATTTTGTGGATCATGGTCATAATGTATCCTACAACTGTTCAGACGTTCTATTGCCTCGGTAGGATTTTTAATTCCCCATATTTGGTAGAGAGTCATCAAATTAATCGGAAAAGAGTATATATTATCTTTAAAAATTACTTTTGGACGATTAATATAGTTATTAAAAGTACCAAATTGATTAATATATTGCCAAATTTTATCAGAATTAGTATGGAATATGTGAGGTCCATACTTATGAATAATAATATTATCTAGATTTTCTGTATAACAATTACCGAAAGTATGATTTTTTTTCTCTATAATAAGACATTTTTTATTATGTATTTTAGCTAAGTTAGCAAATGTACATCCAAATAAACCAGATCCTACTATCAGATAGTCATACATTTTATTAGGTCCAAACTATGCTTGTATAACCCCTAAACTTCCACAATCAACACAATTATTATCTTTATTATTAGAAAAATTTTCTGGTGGACATAAAAAGATATTATTATTTCTTAAATAACCTTCTTCACAATAAAATAAACTAGCATCAAAACTAGTTCTAAGTTCACCAGTAAGATTATCTAATTCAACACTAATATTTCTAATATCAAAACCAGTATTAAATGGTGGAGATCCATTAATATTTACAATTTCGTATGGTGCTCCTGGTGGACTTAATTCATTAATACCAGAAGGTATGCGTATATTTATACCGGAAAGTCTATTACCAGCAGCTAAGTTACCGGATGGACTTAAAGGAATTCTAACCGTCACTGCTGAAGGATTTCCTCCACCTCCCTGTACAGATAATGGAATATCAATATGTGATGGATTAAAAGTTCCTGTACCAGAATCGCATCCAGTTTTTGGATCCGGGGAACATCCATTACAAATCCATGTTCCCATTGGTCTGCAACTAGGAGTTCCGTTATCATCACATAGAGTATAAAAACCAGTATACATTTCTGTGCATGGTCCACATTTTGCTTCACAATCTAGTCTGATACACTCTCTAAGATCATCGAATATAGCAGAACATGGGGCTGATCCGTCTAATGATCCATCGAATGGACAATTTTCGCTACCAATTCTATCTCGATTTTCTGGAGTATCAGATAAACATCCTATAAAATTAGGATCTCCAGGATTACAATTTGGACAATCTGGACATTTCCAGTGCGATATTGGAAAACAATGAGTAGAATCTCCTTCTCTACATTTGACAAAATAACCATTTTGATTCAAATCGCACTCTATATATTGGTGTTCTTCTGCTGCTCCACATCTTTCTATTAGATACTGAGCTTCGCATTCTCGTATGGTAGCAAATGTATCGCAAGATGTTGTGCCTGCTAAAGATATTTCTTCGTTTAGATTTTCTGTTGAACACCAACTATGATCAGAAATAAAAATTTCTTCTACTGAAGTAGAGCAACTATCAGCGTATGATAAAAGACATCCTATCCACTCCTCTGGCACGACCGTATCTCCTTGTCCGTCTATAGCCTCTGGTGTGACAATAGTTTCGCAACATGGTCCAATTGGGCCAGGGCTGGTTGTTGGTGTTGTTGGAGTTTGTTTTTTACCACTATCTGTAACGGTTGGGGTTGTAAAAGAAACAGTAACTGTTGATAAAGTTGTAATTTTTGTAACAGTTGTAAGTACACTGGGTGTTGTTGGTGAGGTTGGCGAAGTTGTTGGTGAGGTTGGCGAAGTTGTTGGTGAGGTTGGCGAAGTTGTTGGTGAGGTTGGCGAAGTTGTTGGTGAGGTTGGTGAGGTTGGCGAAGTTGTTGGTGAGGTTGGCGAAGTTGTTGGTGAGATTGGCAAAGTTGTTGGTGAGGTTGGCAAAGTTGTTGGTGAGGTTGGCGAAGTTGTTGGTGAGATTGGCGAAGTTGTTGGTGTTGTCGTTGGAGTACTAACTGTTGTAGTTATAGTAGAGGTTATATACGGTGTTGGAGATGCAGATGATAATGGCGTTGGAGATTCAGATGATAATGGCGTTGGAGATTCAGATGATAATGGCGTTGGAGATTCAGATGATAATGGCGTTGGAGATTCAGATGATAATGGCGTTGGAGATTCAG
>Ga0172376_10002554_pt1 | contig 22138 bp, 14 predicted proteins | sample Lak35m_FD_121114 | JGI IMG/M metagenome (GOLD analysis project Ga0172376, IMG submission 121114) | Freshwater microbial communities from Kabuno Bay, South-Kivu, Congo - kab_092012_35m | ecosystem: Environmental > Aquatic > Freshwater > Lake | place: Democratic Republic of the Congo: South-Kivu... | reverse complement strand
AAGACGAAATTAGAAGAGTGTTTTAGTTATGACAGTTTCGTTTAAAAGTTCACTACAATTTAAAGTTGAGCGGCTAGAATTAGTTATCAATTCTAAGCAACGATTTTCTATTGACGGCCTTTTTAGTGAATTAAACCTCTACGATAATCTTTTCACGCCTTGTGTTTCAGGTAATATTTTGATTACTGACACTCTGGCTTTGGTTGACCAGCTTAAATTAAATGGCGATGAAAAGATATACATTAAAATATCCAAAGATGGCAGTGAAAATTTTAGTTATGAAAGAGAGTTTGCCATCTATAGTTTGACTAATAAGACAAATATAAACATGACCTCAACAGCCTATGTTTTAAATTTTGTCTCAAAAGAATTCATTACATCTTTACAGAAAAAAGTAAATCAAAATTACGTTGGTTCTTTTACCGATATAGTTTACAAGCTTCTAACAGACACAAACTATTTGGGTGTCACTGAAGAACCACCACAAAATGGAGAAAGTGGTGTTGGCGTATTTCAACAATCTGAAGGCCTCCAAGATTTAATATTTCCAACATTGACACCATTTGACGCAATTAACTTTGCCACACAAAAAGCCTTCGCACAAAATTCACCAGATTTTTTGTTCTTTGAAACACCAAAAACTGGATACAATTTTATTTCGTTGGGTTCACTCTTACAACAACAAACAGTTTTTGAGATTAATTTCAAACCAAAAAATTTATCTAATACACCACAAGCTGAACAGGAAGAATTTTTGGGTGCTCGTGATTTAAAAGTGTTATCACAATTCAGTGTTTTGGATAGTGTACAAGATGGAGTTTATGCTGGCAGATTTGTTGGTTTTGATACACTGACGAAAACAACCAAGATAACTACAATTATAAGTAATAAGAATTTGTCTGATGATAATAACAAAGGATATAATGAAATGACCAATTCAAGGGTCGTTTCGTATCCTTTTGCTTTACCGAGAACAACAGTTGAATATATCAAAGAAAATAATCCTGAAGCCTATAGTATCATTGACCGTTCTGAAAACTATGTCTATCAAAGAAAAGCAATTTTTACCAATCTAATGCAACAAAGACTTCAGTTGGTGATGCCAGGTAATTTTGAACTTTTCTCAAGTCGCAACATTTATTTGAAAGTACCCAAGTTTTCTACACAACTTGGCCAAGACGCATTGGACCGTTCTCTCAGTGGTAAATATATAATTACAGGAACAAGGCATATCATCAAACCAAATCGCCATGAAACTGTTATTGAAGTTTGTGCTGCACAGTTGTTGGGTTTAACGAACAATCAACCTGGTGCTGAAGATTTTACATCAACTTATGCTGAAGAAGATATAAACGCATTTTAAATTGTAAGGAATTGGTTTAATGTTATCACAAGATTTTTATGGTAAGAAAGGTTTCGTTTGGTGGATTGGTGTTGTAGAAGATGATTACGACCCACTTCTTCTTGGCCGAGCCCGTGTTCGTATTATCGGAGTTCACAGTGATGACACAAGTTTGGTGCCAACTGAAAATTTACCTTGGGCTCAAACTTTAAAACAACCAAGTGCTTATGATGTTCTTATTTGTCCAAAAGTCGGTGAATGGGTTTTTGGATTTTTTCAAGACGGTGAGTATGCACAAATTCCTGTTGTCATTGGAACTTTTACCGGGATTGAAAGTGAACAATCAAGAACAATCTATGAAACTTATACTGTCAGAAGTGGTGGTGAAAATGCTGTACCTAAACCGTCTACACAAGCTCTTGGCGCTACAATTACCGATACTGTAAAAGTCGGAGAACCAACGACACCAAAAACAGCAAGAAATAGCATTGAAGGAACAATTGTTGCTGTAACAAATTCTATCCGATCTGGAAAATGTGATTTGCGACCAGAAGTTGACAAAGCTTTATCATATTTAAAAGGACAATTCAATTTAATTTTAGAAAAACTTAGAGAAACTATACGAGCAGTTTTAGGTGCAATAGGACTTTATCCTGACGGAGCGAGTTCATATCTTATACAATTTTTAAAACAAGCTGCAGCTATTGTCAGAAAAATAGCAAGGATGCTTGATGAAATTACACGAGAAATTTCCAAATTAAAATATCTTTTTCAATTAATCAATAACTTTTTATCTTATGTTGCTAGTTTACCGGAAAGATTGGCTAAAGTTTTTGAAGATTGTGTTGCAAAATTTCAAAAACTAGTGACAGATTTTTTCATAAGTATTCTTTCACCACCAGAATTAAATTTTAACACCGGTATATTTAATGAACTAACTAGTGCTTTTAAAGATTTAGGAAATTCTTTTGATAGATTGGTCATTACAACCGCTAGCACTTTGGCTATGCCAGCGAGAATGATTAAATCACTAACAGCACCATCAAAAACTACAACATCCCAAAGTATACAAGCTCTCGGTGGAACAAGTGGAGATGAGTTAGGAAATATGAATGAAACTGAGTTACAGAGAAACATGAATGGCCATGTAAATGCTGTAAATAAGGCCGGGACAAAACTTTATAATCGGAGAGCTGTAATGACCGATGCTTCTTTTGGATGTACAGTGTAATGTCTACAATACCTATTGACGATTATGAAGGTTGGGCAGAACCAGAATCGGCAGCAAACGAAGATTTTCCGCCAAAATATCCTTACAATAAAGCAACAAGAACACCATCTGGTCATCTTATTGAAATAGATGATACTCCAGGTGGTGAGAGAATTCGTGTTACTCACCGCACTGGTAGTTTTATTGAAATGGGCCCTACTGGAGAAGTTACACATAAAACCATTGGAGATGATTATCGTGTAACTTTAGGTAATAAGAATGTTGAAGTTTCTGGATTCTGCAACATAACAATTAATGGTAACGCTTTGGTGAATGTGAAAGGTGATAAGTATGAAAAGATTGAAGGTGATTATAATATTGACGTTTTGGGTGAATTAACATTAAGTTCTCATAAGCAAGTAAATGTTCTTTCTTATGAAGATATAAAAATTGGTGCTGGCAGTGGCTTATTGGGAGCTGGCGCTATATACATGACGGCCTCTGATAAAGTTTATGTTTCTGGAGATTTACATGCCGGCGGTGAAATCATAGGAGATATTATAACATCAATTACAAGAGTGGATGCGGGAACTGGTGTAAGTGCTGGCCCTTTAGGATTTGTATCAATATTGGGCGGACTTTCAATTGGTGTTCCTGTTGCTGTTCCTGGAAACATTACAACAATAGGAATGGTGAACGCTGGCATATCTGTTAATTCACCGTTGGGTAACTTTTTATTATCTGATTCTGTATTAATGACCGATACGATAAACACCGCTCTACATAATGTACATTTCCATGTTGGTTTCAAGGGACCAACAGGACCACCTATTCCAGATATGATATAAGGATATAAGATGCCAGCTGGAGTTAGAGATAGTCTTACAAGAACGCAATTAAACGGTGGTGGAGGCCATGTTTCTTCATCAACACCACCAAGTTTGTCAAGTTTTTTAACAACAAACACTCAAGACACCAATCAAAATAGAAAGTTTCCTAGTAGTTCACCAACAGCAAGTGTTTTTGGAAGACTTGGATGGAATTTTGATTCCGCTGATGATACAATTTTAACTTTATCAGATTGTATTATCACTCAGCTTGAAAAAATGCCAAGATTTTTAAAAGACTGGCAAGCTGAAGATATGCGAAATGGTAACGTTGGAAATTATTACAAAAATCCGGTTTCTGATGTTGTTAGTTCCATTAACAGTGCATTAGAACAAATACAAAGTAAAATTTTTGTTGGTACCTCAACTACAACTGGCGGCGAAGAAGCTCCGGTCACAAGTAACATTTATATTTCACCATTAGAAGATGTTTACAGTGAGGCTGGATTTGCTCTTGATGAAGGACAAAAATTTTTAAAACACACAGACCGAGTATCTGGTGTAACCGAACCACAAGCGGCTACAGATACAACTGAAAGTACAGGAAATTATCCACATTTTTCGCAAATCTCCGGTATTGGTCGTACTCTTCTTTTTATTACAAATCAAACTGATGGTATTGTAAATGCTGCACCGATGCTTGGTGCTATGACCAGTATTTTTATTGATGATGAATTACAAACTTATAAAAATACAATCATTGAGTATCCTGAACTGATTGAAAGCAGTATTAACGTTACCACTGTTTTTTCGGGTGAAGACCAATACACAACCAAGGCTTCAAACTTAACATCCACACAAATAGAAACAATCATTACCAATATTCGTGGTATTAAAACATTATTCCAAACACGAAGAACTCATGATGAAAATTTCTGGATTCAAGCTCTAAAAGTAGTTAAAGAACAACAATTGTTTATTAATATGAATAATGGTGGAGAGTTTGCTAATTTTATTAGAGACACTGTTACTGGAACTGACAAATACAAAGACAGTGTAAATATATCAGACAATCCAAATCCAAATCCAACAACAACGATTGTTTCTGAAACTGGCCGAATTACTGTTTATGATGATATTACAGGTGATATTATAGAATCAGAAAGTGATATTGATATAGAAAGAGAAATTTTAGAGTTCCAACCTGAAGATGAAATAATTAAAACTGTATTTGAACAAGGTGATCCACCAATTCCAACTGGAATCGCAGCTGACGAATCTACATCACCAATATTAACACTTGATGAATATATTGAACGATATAATGCTAATGTTCTTTCTGTAACTGTAGGAAGTAACCAACTTAATGTCAATACTGGTACAATTATCTTTAGAACATTCAATGGCGTCTGGTCTGGCACACGAATTATTCAAGTTACCAATGTGAATGATAATGTTTATTATTACTCAAATGTTGAAACAGTATCTAACTTCCTAAATTCTGAAGTTGAAGTGGACGTTCAAGATTCAACAAAACGCCGAGCCATTTCTTCTGTTACAATTGCTAACACTGGAACTGGATACTCAAATGGCACAGTTGTAATTACTGGAGGTGGAACAGATAATATTGCTGCAACTATAACAGTAAGTAACAATTCAATTTCTGGTGCGATTGTTTCGGTCAATATTAATTCATCTGGTGCCTACACTTCTGTACCAACATTGAATGTGGCTTCTCTTGGTGGTTCTAACGCTAATCTAATTGCCGTACTCAGTGATCCAACAAACTCTATTGCGAATGGTGAATCATTTAATGTCTCAGTCCAGTTTAGAAGCTTAACAACTGGAAATACCGTAGATTATGGACTTATCACAATCAATCCAGGTATTGGTATTCGTGTCAAAGGTTATAGTAATGTTTCTACCGCTGGTATTTTACTACCTGGTTCTATCACACAAAATGTCGGCAATTCAACTAACCGTGTTCTCATCAACGAATTTAATGGACCATATGAAATAGTTGACCCGGCGGCCACTGGTATTGAAAAGTGGACTTGGAGAAATCTAAGTGCTAACTCTCTGAATATTGTAAGTGTTATTGAAACAACGAATTCTCTGAGCACAAATAACAATACACATATGAATGTTCAGTTGTATCAGGCTTCAACACCAAATACCTTGAATACAAATGATGCTGTTCTTTGGTATGCTAACGTCAAACCATTGATTGAATATCCTAATGTTTCTACTTTCTTGGTTACCACTGCTGATGGACAACAAAGAACGATTACGATTGGTATTGACCGTGGTATCGTAGACGATTCAAATAACTACAATGAGATTATTAATAGCAGTCCAGACATTATTGTGACTAATTCTCCATTTAATATTCGTGCTTTTGGTGCCAAGGCCAATACTCGTTATACTTACAGTGGGCCAAATATTTCTGGTTATGGATATGTTCTACCAAATGGTTACGCAACGATTGCCAATACAACAATTACAAGTAATGGTTCGTATACTTACACTGTGAATTTTGAGGGAACTGGCCACCAAAGAACACTTACGAAAGTTATCACCATCTAAGTCGGTATAAATAGACGATGGCAACAGTCACAACAAATATCGCTCGTCAATTTAAAGATTTGGATTTAAATTTTACGATCCATCCTCTGAAAAAAGACGTAAACAAACACCTGGATCAAATTGCTGTTATTAACGCAATCAAAAACCTTGTGTTAACCAGTCACTATGAGAAGCCGTTCAATCCAGATTATGGTTCAAATGTTCGTAAGCTTTTGTTTGAAACTTTAGATATTATCACAGCTTCGGCGATTGAAAGAGAAATCCGACAAACCATAGAGTCATATGAACCTAGAGTGAGAATTATAAGTTTGGCAGTGATACCAGATGATGAACAAAATGCCTTCAGTGTGAGGATGCAATTCTTCATAGTAAATCAAACGAATCCAGTTTCAGTAAGCTTTTTATTAGAGAGAACACGATAAAATGGCCTCAAATCGTTTAACGGTCACTGATTTAGACTTTGACACAATTAAAACCAATCTGAAGGCGTATCTTCAAGGCCAATCAGAGTTTACAGACTATGATTTTGAAGCTTCTGGTCTGAACGTTCTTTTAGACATTCTAGCTTACAATACACATTATAATGCCTACTATTTGAACATGGTAGCTAATGAAGCGTTTATGGACACGGCAGTTCTTCGTAGCTCAGTGGTTTCTCATGCCAAAAGTTTAGGATATACACCACAATCAGCAACATCTCCAAGAGCGATTATCGATCTTACAGTGCCAAGTGGTTCTAGCACTCCGGGTTCATTGACATTACCAAGAGGTTTTAATTTTAGAACAAATCTTTTAGAAAATACAGTTTATAATTATACCGTACTAACTGATGTAACCGTTGATAAAGTTGGTTCAGATTTCATCTTTAGAAATATAGACATTTACGAAGGCGATATTGTTAACTATCAATATACTTACAATTCAACGACAAATCCTAAGGCTCTTTTTCCAGTACCAGATACCAATGTTGATACTTCCACACTTGAAGTTATAGTGCAAGTTTCTTCAAGTAATTTATCATCTCAAACATATACTTTAGCCTTTGATGTTTTGGATGTAAGTTCCAATTCAACAGTTTATTTTTTACAAGAAGCTCAAAACGGCCAATTTGAGATTTATTTCGGTGATGATTATCTTGGTAAAAAATTGACCGATGGTAATATTGTAAAAATGAGCTATTTGGTAACCTCTGGTTCAGCGTCCAATAAATCAAACAACTTTACCGCAATATCATCAATTTCTCCATATATCACATACACTGTTTCTTCCGTTTCAGAGTCAGCCGGCGGTTCATCAAAAGAATCAATTGACAGTGTTAAATTAAATTCAGTTTTACAATATTCTACACAAAATCGCTTAGTGACTACAAAAGATTATGAAAGTTATATTAAAAAGGCCTATGGTGCCGTAGATTCCATTTCTGTTTGGGGTGGTCAAGATGAAATACCACCAGTTTATGGTAAAGTGTTTATATCTATTAAACCAAAAGTTAATTATTATTTAACGGATGCCGAAAAAACAAGAATTATTGATGAAATCGTCAAACCAAAATCTATTGTTGCGATTGATGCTGAAATTCGTGATCCAGAATATTTGTACTTGAAAGTCTTAAACAAAATTAGAATTGACCGTAAAAAGACTACACTAACCGATGAACAATTAAAAAGTCTTATTCGTGCATCCATTTTCACCTATTCAAACATTAATCTAAACAAATTTGATTCTACATTTGTTCTTTCAAAACTACAAGACAATATTGATGCTGTGGATTTAAATTCAATCATTGGCTCTGAAACAATATTAAGACTAGAAAAACGATTTACACCAGATTTAAATAATAGTAAAACTTATGAAATTAAATATAATGCTAAATTACATCGTGGTACTATTATAAATCGTTTAACTTCATCAGAGTTTACTGTCAATGATTCTTTGGGAACAACAAGAACAGCTATTATAGAAGAAGTACCAGAATCTTATACCGGAATCTCTAGAATCAGTATTACGAATCCTGGTTACGGATATACATCGGCGCCAACTGTAACAATTACTGGAGATGGATATGGAGCTACAGGTGTAGCAACGATTGTTAATGGTAAAGTTACCGATGTTACAATTACAAATCGTGGAATTAACTATACTAAAGCTGTAATTACGTTTACTGGCGGTGATGGTTATGGTGCTGTTGCAATTGCTGTGCTTGATGGGCGTTTCGGTACACTTAGAACAGTATATTTTAACGAAACTGCTGAAAGACAAGTTATTGACTCAAATGCTGGAACAATAGATTATAATACAGGAGAAGTTACGATCACAGACCTTAGAGTTCTATCGGTTAGCACATCTGACGGTGATATAAGAGTTAGTATAGAGTCTGAAGATGGTATTATTTCTTCCGTTCGAAACACAATTATAACGATTGACCAGGCTGATTCAACATCAGTATCCACAGAAATAACCGCCGTTTAAATGGACAAAAAAACATCTCTTTTAGTTGAAGGACAAGTACCAGAATTTGTCCGTGAAGAGTACCCACTTTTCGTTACTTTTCTAGAGGCATATTATGAATTTTTAGAAAACAAACAAGGCACAAATAAAAACGATTTGGTGTCACAATCTAAAAACTTAAAAACGGTTTTTGATGTTGACCAATCAATTGATGATTTTGAAGAATATTTTTTCAATACATACGCATCTTTAATTCCTGTTGATATTCAAGGTAATAAAGACTTGTTGATTAAAAATATACTACCTTTGTATCAGTCTAAAGGTTCTGAAAATTCTTTTAAATTTCTTTTTCGTTTACTTTTTGGCCAAGATCCGACAATTCTATACCCAAGAGACAATATACTCCGAGCCTCTGACGGTAAATGGAAAATAGATAAATCAATTAAAATCTCTACAAATATTTCTTCATTCTACACGGGTGATGGTAATACAAAACAATTTACAATTATTTCTCAATTACCATCAGATAATTTGGATGTGTATGTAAATGGATCGTTGACAACAACTGGATTTAAAGTTTTAAAAGAATATGATATAATTGAATTTACTTCAAACTTAGCTGCCAATACTACGTTAGAAATATTTTATGACTCAGTTCAAAGAACCATATTCAACAATCGTAAACTAACTGGAAAAATATCTGGTGCTAGCACAATTGTTGAAAAGTCTTTTGAGAGATTTTTAAACAATCAACAAATATTAGAATTGTTCATTGATGATAAAACCACTGAAGGTGAATTTGAAATTGGTGAAATTATTGAGACTGACGTTTTTATTGGAGATGTTTTAGTTGATGTTAGACTTCGGAGTATTTCTGAGCTCAAAGAAATTATCGTTACAACATCCGGCAGTAATTATAATGTTGGAGATCCTGTTTTAATAACGGCGCCTAGATCCACAAGAACACCACAGGCTATTGTTTCAAGTGTGTATAAAGGTAGTATAGACTCAATGGCAATTTTGAATGGTGGTGCTGGTTTTAAAGTTAATGCTCCAATATCAGCCGATGGATTTGGAAAGCCCTTTGTTGATATTGATGTGATTTCCGTATTGACAACTAGTTCAAATTCCTCTAATGTTTTTAGAATTTTCACTAATGTTATTTCTGATATTGATCCTGCAAACACATACATCAATGCCGCCAGTTATGGACTAAGTGGCACTTATACTGGAAACGTAAATAGTGTCATACGTCATACTTTTGCTAATTCATCTTTTACAAATATAGGTGAAATTATTGGTGTTCAAATAAATTCTACAGAAATTTCTTTTTCGGCACAACCAGTTTTTGATGCTCAATCAGCAAATTTGGTCATAGCCAATATTGGATCTACATTATCAAATACAACAGTTTATATTAAGAGTTATGGTTCTCTAGGTAAAATTAAAATTAACAATGGTGGAACCGGATATAGTATTGGTGATGAATTAACCTTTACGAATGCTAATGGAAGTTTTGGACTTGGAGCAGCAGCTGAAGTGAGACAGGTTGATGCTAATGGTGTCATAGAAAAAATAGAATTTGTTCCAATGAAAATAATTGGTACAGCCAATGTTTTTACAACAAACGCAAATGTTATTGGTACAACTACACAATTTGATACACAACTTATTTCTGGAGACCAAATAATGGTCAATGGTGAAATAAAAATTGTAAATGTTATTACTTCAAACGTTTTAATGAGTGTCAACACTGCTTTTTCTGCAAATTCTTCGGGAAAACCAGTAAGATTATATGGTAATTTTTTAGTTGGTGGCCAAGGTTATACACAAAGTGCCTTACCAACTGTTACTGTGGTTTCTTCTGGTGGCTCAAACGCTAACGTGACGGTAGATGCTATTATGGGTGATGGTGAACTATTCACAGCGTCTTTAGGCAATAACAAACCTGGCGGCATAGAAACAATTACAGTTCTTGATGCTGGTTCCGGACTTCAGTCTGTTCCTGAAATTGATTTAACGAACTATGGTGATGGTACGGGTGTGGCTGAAGCTGTATTGATTCCGACGGTTGAAACTTTACCTGGAAGATGGACAAACCAAGATGGTTTGATCTCATCATCATACATGAGACTTCAAGGTAAAAACTATTATATTGATTATTCTTATGTGATTGTATCTGAAATTGAATTTAAACGATATAAACAAGTTTTAAAAGAACTCTTGCATCCAGCGGGTATGATTCCTTATGCCGAAGTTACTAGATTGGATGAAATAACGAGTACCCAAGTATCTATAGAATCTGAAATAACACAGGAAGCAGCATAAATAACAAATTATGTCTTCATCTTATACCTCAAAAAAGCTAAGATTCAATACCGCTGAACAGTTTAAAGAAGCCTTTTCTGAAACGGACGCTTCGGTTGGTTATGTTTTCATCTCTAGGCACTTACCTTGGGCTAACGAAGCCAATCCTGACATTGCTACAGATACTACCTTCACCGAAAGGTCTATCTGGAATAACATGATTGCAGCAAAAAAAGTTACAGGAAATGATGTTGAATTGGTTATCCCTAGGAAAGATTGGTCGGCTAATGTTAAGTATATTCAATATGATGATACTTTAACTTTGGATAATTTAATCACCTCAAATGTTTCTCAAAATGTTTACACTATGTATGTTATAAATTCTGAGAGAAACATTTATAAATGTTTGTCAAATAATTTAAGTGCCAATTCGACAGTAGAACCTTTAGGACAAAACTTAGGCAATCGTGGTATTATACAAACTGGTGATGGATATTTGTGGAAATATTTGTACAATATTGAAGCTTCAAACAAATTTCTTTCAAATAATTGGTTGCCAGCTCCAGCATCAATATCACAATTAGATTATGACGGTAGTGCTAATGCTACAATTGATGGTGAAATTACTACTGTTGTTATAGCAAATTCTGGATCTGGTTATTTTAATACTAACGCCAATGTATCGGTATTTGCAACTTCTTGTACTGTTTTAACTGTTGAAGCTTCTGTTGATATGGCTAATTTAGTCATAGTCAATATGGGAGTTTCTGGTAATGGCATTCCAGCAAACAACTTTATTACAGCTGTAGATTTGGTAAACAGAAAAATTAATCTCAACTACGCTACATCTTCTTCTGGTGGTGGAACAGGAAACACCATTACAATTTCAACAAGAATTGCAATTGTCGGAGACGGTAGTGGAGCGGTAGCTACAGCAAATCTTTCCAGTAACACAATACAAAAAATATCATTGACCAATTATGGTTCAAATTATTCTTATGCTAATGTGAATATCTATGGCACAGCCACTGGAGCTAATGTTGCTAATGCTCGGGCTATTATATCTCCAAAGTACGGCCATGGTTATAATTCTGCTCGTGAATTGGGTGGCCATAATGTGATGATTAATGTAAAAATTGGTGATAATGATACTACTGAAGGTAATTTGATTTCAGCTAACACATCATTTAGGCAATATGGCCTTCTTCGTAATCCACATAAATACGGTGCAAATACTCCAGTAAGTTATTCAAATTCAAATTCAGTTATTTCTCAGACAACAAGTGTTACATTAATTGCTGGCACTGATTATAATATAGATGAATTTGTATATCAAGGGCCTTTTGCAACACCAACGTTTAGTGGTTATGTGGAATCTTTTGATGGTAATGTAATAGAATTAACGACCGTGAGGGGGACAATAGTAGTTGGATCTGTTTTGAAAGGGTCTGTAACAAACCCAAGTGGCAGAACCGTTTCAAGTATTTTATATCCAGAATTTCAACCATACACAGGAGATATTATGTATGGTGAAAATATTGAGGCTATTGAGCGTGCCGATGGACAGGCTGAGAATATTAGATTTGTTGTTAAATTTTAGAGGAATTCATGGCTCTTAATACCAATTTCAATGTGAATCCATATTATGATGATTTTGATGAAACGAAAAAGTATCTTCGCTTACTTTTTAAGCCTGGATATGCGGTTCAGGCTCGTGAATTAACGCAACTTCAAACTATTCTTCAAAAGCAAGTTGAACGTTTTGGTAATCATATTTTTCAAAATGGTTCAGTAGTTACCGGTGGCCAATTCTTTTTACAAGATGCCACGTATTTAAAACTCAACACAACCTATAATGGTACAGATATTAATGCCAATAATTTTGTTGGCATGACAATACTTTCTTCAGACGAAACAAAACGTGCTGAAGTTATTAAGGCCTACGCTGCTGATGCTGGTACTGGTGATCCAGTTACTTTGATGGTTAAGCAAATTTATGGTTCAGCATTTAGTGATAGTGAAACAATTAAGACCAGTGAAGCCTCTCCCTCTTTCGCAAACATTTCCACCTCTGGCGTGGGTACAGGCCAAACATTTTCGGTAGCACAAGGTGTGTTTTATTATGAAGGTTTCTTTGTACAAAATGATGCACAAACTGTAGCTGTTTCAAAATATACAAATACTACTGCTAATGCTCGTATTGGTTTTGAAATTACCGAGTCGGTTGTTACAAATAATTCCGATACTTCTCTTTTAGATCCAGCACAAAACGCATCAAACTATCAGGCACCTGGTGCTGACCGTTATAAAATTAACCTTGTGTTGGCAACAAGAAGTTTAGCTTCAACGGATGATACACAGTTTATTGAATTGGCTCTTGTTGAAAATGGCCAAATTATCCGTGAAAACAAGTATCCAATCTATTCGGTACTTGAAGATACATTAGCTCGCCGAACATTTGATGAATCTGGCAATTATACTGTTCGTGATTTTAGACTTTCTTTAGGTACAAATTCTTCTAACACTGCAAACATTGATGTTACGCTTTCACCTGGTAAAGCCTATGTTTATGGTTATGAATTTGAAACAAACGGGCCATCAAAACTCACATTTGATAAACCAAGAACAACAGCAAGTATAGCAAACAAAAGACTTACTGCTGATTATGGTAACTTTGTTTACACTACAAATCATTATGGTTCTTTACCAATCAATAGTTTAACTACGGTTGATTTACATTGTGTCAATTCTGCATCTATAAACACCACTTCTACAGCAACAATTTCAAATACAAAAATTGGTACCGTTCGTGTGAAGTCTATTGCCTACGAATCAGCATCAAACATATCAAATGGTTCCACATACACTTATCGTACCTACTTGTTTGATGCCAATGTGGCTTCAATCACTGGTACTGTAAATTCAGCACCAACATCAACGACACTTACCTTAGCTAACTCTGTTGCTGGTAATGTGTTTTCTACAGTGAATGATGCTTACACTGGCGCTAAACTGAGAATTACAAGTGGTTCTGGATCTGGTGAAGCACCTAAAGTTATTACGGCTTTTGTCGGTTCTACACAAACTATCACTGTTGATCCTGCATTTACAACAACACCAACAAACGCTTCAGTTTTCTCAATTGATTTTGAGTTTAATGATGTTGAATCTCTAGCAAACTTTAGTACAACCACAAAAGTTGTTGCTGCCGATATATCAAGCCGTTCTAAAGATTCTGCTACAACTTATTCGGATGTTTATTTGTCCGACACCACACTTGAACCACTTATCTTCCGCCTTGGTGAAGAATATGTGGCAAATAGCACAATTGCTGATTTGTCGTTTTCATATAAGAGACTTTATGCTTCACAAACATTCAGTGCCAACGATTCACCTGCTCTAACACTTGGTACTGGTGAAGACATTGCTGCCGCTACATCCACTTCAGCTAAATCTCAAAATTATTATGTTGTAGTTACTTCAGTAGGTACATCACCATATTCAGTGGGTCAAGTTATACCGGCTGATAAATTCACAGTAAGTACAGGTACAAAGAAAATTACTGTAACTGATGGTGGTAATATGACTGCCAACATTATCGCTACAATTGATGTTTCTACTGTATCACAAAAATCCAAAACTTATGTAGCCACAAATACAACAATTCAAACAGCATCAAGTTCGGATCGTATTGATGTATTTGGTAACTCAGCAGTTGTTATTTTCCCATCTAATGGCCAGTGTCACATTGCAAACACTTACGTTAAGAAAGTGCCTAATCAAATTCAGTCATTGTTTATGTCTGATATTATTGAGATTACAAACATACTTGATTTTGGTAGCAATGGTATTTCTCAAGCAAACTCATCAGCTGCTGCAAATGTAACAACAAGATATTCGTTTGATACAGGTCAAAAAGATTCTTATTACGACCATTCTTTCATCAAACTAAATGCAGGTCAAACAGCACCATCTGGTAATGTTGTTGTTTTCTTTAATCGCTTTACGTCTTCTGGTTCTGGATTTTTTACCGTAGATTCATATTCTGGTATTAATTATGGTAACATTCCGACATATTCATCACCAACAAACAATTCACTCTATAGACTTAGAGATTGTTTAGATTTTCGTCCTGTTCGTGCTGATGCTACGGCTTCTGGTGGTAGTGCTGTTGTTTTTGACGTAACACCTTCAACGACAGGTCCAAAAATTCCAGAAAACGGTTCAGATATTCTTTTAGATTACCAATATTATCTGCCACGTATTGATAAGATTGTTCTTGATAAAACCAAAAAGTTTGAAGTCATTAAAGGTATTCCAGCACTAAACCCATTACCTCCAAATGATACTTCAACTGGAATGACACTGTTTGTTCTCAGTTACTCACCATATCTAGCCGATACACAAGATGTAAACATTCAACAAATCAATCACCGTCGTTATACAATGCGTGATATTGGTAGTTTAGAATCTCGTATTGAAAATCTTGAATACTATACATCATTAAGTTTATTGGAACAAGATGCTCTATCAAAACAAGACTTAACAATTCTTGATAATTCAAATGTTGAACGATTCAAAAACGGTATTGTTGTAGATTCATTTAAAGGCCATGCTGTTGCTGATGTGACAAACAATGATTATGAAGCTTCTATTGATACGATAAGTCAAGAGCTTCGTCCATCATTTAATATTTCAGCGCACGCTTTAACTTTTGATTCAGCTAATTCTTCAAACTTTACAAGAACTGGCTCACTAGTTACTGCTAACTCAACGGCTACAGTTTTTGTTGACCAACCAAAATCATCAAAGGCCGTTAATGTTAATCCATTCAATGTTATCAATTATCTTGGTAAATTGAAACTTAGCCCTTCATCAGACATTTGGGTAGATGAAAACCATGTGCCTGATGTTCTTGTAAATGTTGGTGGAGACCGTGACGCATGGCAACTAATCACTAATACACTTCCACTAACGTATGAATGGAACTCTTGGCAAACAATTTGGACTGGAAATGATGTAAGAAATACCCAGCAATGGGAAGGCCGCAATCTCGTTGAAACAACCACAGTAACCACAAATCAAAGTCAAACAAGAAGTGGTATTATTTCAAGAGTTGTGCCACAAACAATTACACAATCTATCGGTGATCGTGTGGTTGATGTTTCAATTGTTCCATTCATGCGTTCAATTAACATTCTTTTTGTTGGTACAGATTTTAAACCAAGTACGGCTCTTTATCCATTCTTTGACGAAACTTCAGTGGATAATTATGTTGGAGACCGTGTAAACAAATACTTCTTGACTTCCAACAACATAGGATTTAATGTCAACTACAGTAATCCAGAAGTCATTACAGTTAAAGATAAGGCTTCATCATCAAATATAGCCAACGGTGTTGTTGTTCATACATCAAATAATATTGTCTATTTGACTAATATGGTTATTAATACTGCATTTGATTTCACAACGGCCAATGCTGCAAACTTACAATTGATTGGTGCTCAAACTGGTTTAACTTATAACGTAGCAACTTATGAACACAATGGCGGAAATGTTAATACCGCCACCGCAAGCACCGTAACTCTTCGCCTTGATGCTCTTAACGCAAGTAATCAGAACACAATTAATGGTTCAATAATCTTTATTACACAGGGCACAGGTGCTGGTCAAAACGCTTCAATTACGGCTTACAATACTGCCACAAGAGTTGCGAATATATCTGGAACATGGACAACAACTCCAGATGCAACTTCACAATATGGTATTGGTCGTATAACAACCGATGCTGCTGGTTCTGTAGTCGGTATCTTTAGTATTCCAAGCGGCACATTTAGAGTTGGTGAAAAACAATTTAGACTGACTGATACCTCAAGTGGTGATATTCCAAGTTCATCTACAAATGGTGACGCCTCATTCTTTGCTCAAGGTATCCTACAAACTAAAGAAGAAACGATTCTTTCGGTAGTTTCACCAACCATACAAAGAACAGCAGTTACAGATAACCGTGTCATTACAAATAGCACAAGTTCGGCTCGTGTCATCCAAACAATTAACTGGTCTGATCCGTTAGCACAAACATTCTTGATTAGCCCACAACAATATCCACAGGGCTTGTATTTGTCCAAGATTAGATTGTGTTTCAAGAGCAAAGATTCTACAGTACCAGTGACTCTACAACTTCGTCCTACAGTGAACGGATATCCATCAAGTTCGGTAGTTTATCCATTCTCTACTGTTTCATTGACACCAGATAAAGTAAAAACATCAGCAAGTCCTGATATGGACAATTCAACCAAATATACCGAGTTTGTATTTGATTCTCCGGTGTACATGCAGCCAGGTGAACATTCGTTTGTTCTTCTTGCTAACTCAAACAAATATGAAGTTTATGTTGCTGAAATTGGTAAGTTAGATACTGTGTCAGGCCGTCAAATTTCAGAACAACCTTATGGTGGTTCTTTGTTCTTATCACAAAATGGTTCTACATGGAATGCTGACCAAACTTCTGATATGATGTTCCGTTTGTATCGTAATAGTTACAGCACAAGTTCAGTATCGGCGCAATTCACTGTTGCTTATCCTGCAACGGTTGTGCCTTATGAAGTAGCACATTTAATTACTTCAGACATTACAGTTGCCAATACATCATTGTCTTATCGTGCAAATACTGAGAAGGCTGATGGCTCTGGATTTACTGGTCTTACATCAATCACACCACTGAAGAACTATGAAGTAATTGATGGCATTGGTAGAAAACTTAGCAATACTTCAGGTAATATAACGTTTACTGTTGTTGGTACTATGTCAACGCTAAGTAATGATGTTTCTCCAATGATTGATGTTTCTCGTATGGCAGTGATTACGGTTGAAAATAAAATCAATAATCTAGGACTTTCAAACTCCGGTATTGTTGTTTCAAATGTTGGTTCTGGTTATGCCAACTCAACCGATGTGACTGTAACAATTTCTGGTGGTGGTGGTTCTGGTGCTACGGCTGTGGCCAATGTTGTTTCAAATACAGTTAATGCCGTTTACATCACAAACGCTGGTTCTGGTTACACAAGTTCACCGACAATCACACTAACACCAGGTGCAGGCGGTGGTGCTAATGCTGCCGTATCTTACATTGGTGAAACTGAGAAATCTGGTGGTAATGCCAAAGCTCGTTATATTTCTCGTCGTGTTACTCTTGCTGATGGTTTTGATTCTGGTGACCTTCGTGTATATTTGAACACTAATAAACCATCTGGTACAAGTGTTTATGTTTATTTTAAGATTCTGTCAGCCTCTGATCCAGAAAGTTTTGATGATAAGAGCTGGCAACTAATGACCGAGATTGGAAATGCTAATTATGTTTCACTCAATGAAAATGATTATCGTGAGTTGACATTTGCTCCAGGTGTAAATGGTATCGCCAATAACTCCGTATCTTACACAACTAGCGGAACAGCATTTACAACATTTAGAACTTTTGCTATAAAGATTGTGATGGCAAGTTCAAACACTGGTATTGTTCCAAAGATTAGAGACATGAGAGCTATAGCTTTACCAGCAGGATAATATGAAACAAGTTCAAATACCTGATACACCTTATATCCGAGATATTCATTCTAAGGCCATTCTAAATACCGACAAAAAAGGCCTAAATGAATATCTAATGAAAAGGGATATTGCGAGAAAACAAAAAGGTGAACAGGATTTGACAAAAGAACGATTAGAAAAACTAGAAAACGATATTCAAGAAATCAAAGAATTACTTCTAAAGATGAGTTCAACAAATGGCAATTAATCAAATCAGTACAGCGAATACTTTTGAACAGTGGTTGATTGCCACTCAGTCACTTATTGCTTTTGCTAACTCTATCACAAATTCAGCACCAGGTACTACATTTACTGCTAACACTTCAGAATATGTAATTACTGGTAATTTAACGGTCGGCAACACAGTAACGGCACCAACTGTAAATACCGATGTAATTATTTTTGATGATGGCACACGTTTATCTTCAAATGTTCAGATTGTAAATTCATATCTCCATGCAAATGGAGCTTTTGATAAGGCCAATGCAGCCAATGTTTTAGCTCAACAGGCTTACGATTTTGCCAACACAATAGTTTCAGGTGGTAACGTTGTTGTAGCAAATACAATCACTGGTAATAATATAGTTGCTAATGTTTCTATCACTACAAACACATTTACTGGCAATAGCATTACAGTCATCAATACTGTTACAACCGATAATGTATCCGCCAACTTAGTCACAGCCTTAGATATAAATACAACTTCAGATATAACATTAAAATATAATATTCAACAAATTACAAATTCTTTAGATGTGTTAGATAAAATTACTGGTGTTTCTTTTAATTGGAAAACCGATGGTCTTAAATCTTATGGCGTTACGGCACAAGAGGTGGAAAAGATTTTACCAGATATTGTTAGACAAAGAGAAAATGGAGTTAAAGGTGTTAACTATTTAAATCTTGTTGCTTTTTTGATAGAAGCAATAAAAGATTTGAAAAAAGACGTTATTGAAATTAAAAACCATATAAATAACAAGTAGCCGAGTCTAATGGAGGGCGAAGATGGCAATTAAAGTTTCCGGCACGATTGTTGTTGACGATAACCGGAATATCAAAAATACAAACGTTATCACCGCTAATACTTATATTGGTGATGGTTCTCAATTAACTGGTGTTAGTAGTTTACCAAATCAAACTGGAAATGCTAATACTTTTCTAACAACTAATGGCACTTCTGCTTATTGGATAGGATTACCTATAGCTCCAGGTCCCGTTACTAATCTCACGGCTACTGTTCCATCAGAGGTAAGTAAAATCGTTGTTTCTTGGACTGCTCCAGGCATTCAAGCAAATGGATATACCATATATTATGGTCTGTCAAATCCGGTCACTATAGCTAATGCTTATTCTTCTATATTTACCACAAATACTACAGCTAATATTACAAGTTTTCCAGCTGGAAATAATGTTACTTATATAAATGTTATTGCCAATAATTCTTTTGGAAATAGCATTTTTTCAACTCAAACTAGTGCAACTCCTAATGCTGCTCCTGGAGCGTTGAGTGATATTACTTTAATTCCAACTGGCAGTCAGACCATAAATGTAGTATGGACCACTACAACAGGAAACCCTACACCAGTATACCGCATTTATCACAAAACCACAACTGGAGTGTCTAATTCAGATACTCTTACTGTAGCTACAACATCTCCAACAACTATTACCGGTCTAAGTGGCTCAACAAAATACTTTGTAAAATTATTTGCAAACAATGCTTTTGGCGAAACTTCATCTGCCGAGGCGAATACGAATACTGCGCCAGCTTCCGCACAAACATACAATACTCAAGGTTCAACTCTTACTATACCAACGGATGACTCATCAAACAGTAATACTTTTATTATTGGATCAGCTATAAATTGTATAAAATTTGAAATTGCCGGTGGCGGCGGTGGCGGTGGTGGTTCTTGGAATAATCCAGGAAATTGTGGTGGGAATGGTGGAGTTGTCGCTGGATTTTTCCCAGTCGCCGGCGCATTTGGAGGTAGAGTTTTGACTTGGCACTGGGGTCGTTGCGGCGTTGGCGGAAGTAATACACAAAGTGGCCGTGGTGGTGGAGCTACCGCTTTGGTAAGATTTGGTGGTGATCCAATAGCTATTGCTGCCGGTGGTGGCGGTGGCGGCGCCGGTGGACCATCCGTAGCAGGTGTAAATGGCGGCGCTGGAGGTTGTATAACGACAGGGTCAGGGGTTGCAACGGCAAATGGATGCACTGCTTATGTTGTGTCACCGCCAGCAATTCCATCAGGTTTGGGTGGAACTGGAACAGCAGCTGGTGGTCAACCGCCGCCACTTGACGCAGGCGGCGTTGGAAGTTGCGGAGGTGGGTACCATACAGTCATTGGAGATTACGGTGCTGGTTATGCTAATAACTCCACGTGGGGCTCTGGAGGTTATTCTTTTGGTTCTGTAGGCGGTGGCGGCGGTGGTTATTTCGGTGGTGCTGGTGCCATAGCTGTACAACAGCGAGGCGGCGGCGGCGGCGGTTCAAGTTATATTGGTTGTTGTGTTCAAGCCACTACTACACCATTAACTGCTGCTGGTGGTTATGGTTTTCCTTTTGCTCACGGAGGAACAACCGGTTGTGTCGGTTGTAATGGTAGAATTATCATAACTTTCCTTTCTTAACTTCAATAAAATAAAATGAGTATAGACAAATTAGGAATTTATCCATATGATCCGAACGATCCGGAAATTAAGTTAGCGTATGTAGAAAATATGCTTAGCTATGTTAACGACAATTATCCAGCTGATAAACTTTTTTTTGATGTAGAGTATAACGATCACACATTTCAAGCTGATCCAAAAAGTTTTTCTGAAATGATTTATGCTTTATCAATTGATGTTTTTCCAGATAATTATTATTGGATAGATAAAGAAAATAATAAAGTTATAATAACAAAAGAAGATTTACAAAATTTAGTCTCAAAAATAGCAAAAGAAAGATTTCGTATTTTTAATGAACATCAAGAAAGAAAAAATAAGATTCGTAACGCAACACAAATTACAGATTTGTTTGAATAGATTAAAGCAAAAACTCCTCCACATTTAATATTCATTTTGACTAAATACGGTCTAAAGAGGAGACTGTATTTTGGCAGACTTTGTAGAACTTGACATTGAGGCTGGCGCCACATTCTCACTAGAGATTACCATTAAAAACGATAATGGCACCGGTAAAAATCTAACCAACCATAGCCTTACCTCCCAACTTCGTAAGTCTTATTATTCTTCCACTGCTACAGATTTCACTATTTCAGTTTTAGATACTGCGAATGGTGTTGTTTCTATGGGAATATCGGCAGCCAATACAGCTAATCTTCGTGCTGGCCGTTATGTGTTTGATGTAGAATTAAATGATACCGCAAACAACACAATTACAAGAATATTTGAAGGAATCGCAACAGTCCTACCAAATGTAACAAGATAATTCCATGAAAATAGAGATAAGAAAAGCAAGTTCATTAACAAGTACAGTTTCAACTGGTGTCCAAGGTGAGTCTGGTATATCTGGTTATTCAGGTTATTCTGGTCAAAACGGTGTAATTGGTGTTGATGGAATTTCCGGTTATTCCGGTTATTCTGGTGGTTCTTTTATAGGGTCTTCGGGTTATTCTGGTTACTCAGGTTATTCTGGTAACAGCACCTCAGGTTATTCTGGTTACTCTGGACCTTCTGGTTACTCAGGTTATTCTGGTGTTTCTGGTTATTCTGGAGTCAGTGGATATTCAGGCCGCTCGGGGTATTCTGGATTCTCTGGTATATCTGGTTATTCAGGTATATCTGGTTATTCAGGCTCTTCTGGAATAAGTGGATATTCTGGTATTT
>Ga0172376_10002552_pt1 | contig 22148 bp, 18 predicted proteins | sample Lak35m_FD_121114 | JGI IMG/M metagenome (GOLD analysis project Ga0172376, IMG submission 121114) | Freshwater microbial communities from Kabuno Bay, South-Kivu, Congo - kab_092012_35m | ecosystem: Environmental > Aquatic > Freshwater > Lake | place: Democratic Republic of the Congo: South-Kivu... | reverse complement strand
CTGGAAAGCCCGAGCTACGGTGAGGGGTGTGGGTGTGTGTGCTCGGGCTGGAAAGCCCGAGCTACGGTGAGGGGTGTGGGTGTGTGTGCTCGGGCTGGAAAGCCCGAGCTACGGTGAGGGGTGGGAGTGGGGTGCTCGGGCTGGAAAGCCCGAGCTACGGTGAGGGGTGGGAGTGGGGTGCTCGGGCTGGAAAGCCCGAGCTACGGTGAGGGGTGTGGGTGTGGGCTCGGGCTGGAAAGCCCGAGCTACGGTGAGGGGTGGGTGTGTGGGCTCGGGCTGGAAAGCCCGAGCTACGGTGAGGGGTTGAGGCGTTGGGGGGTTGAGGGGTCTAACCGGGGAATTGGCAGAGAGAGCTGATGAGATCGATTATCCGTTACACGATAATTTTGGCTGTGGTGGGTGTGCTGCTGTTTTTTGGCGGTCAGCGTGCGCAGCGGTGGTTTGCAGAGCGGAACAAGCCGCGGTATCGGTTGTCTCGTCTGGAGACTGGTGATCTGCGGATTTCGGTCAATGCGACGGGCGAGCTGAATCCGGTATTGAAGGTCAAGGTGGGCAGTTTTGTCAGTGGACCGATTGAGAAGCTGCATGTGGACTTCAACACGGAGGTGAAGGTTGGGCAGGTGCTGGCTGAGATTGATCCGCGGATTTACAACGCTGCGGTGTCGCGTGATCAGGCCGCTCTGAAGACTCGCCGGGCGGAGGTGGATCGGGTCAAGGCGGAGCTGCAGCGGGCGATCAACGACGAGAAGCGTTCTTTGGCATTGAAGGAGGAGAACGCCGACTTTATTTCGCAGGCTGAGCTGGACCAGTACCGGTTTGCTCGCAGTGCCCTGGAGGCGCAGCTGCAGGTGGCTGAGGCTGGAGTGAGTCAGGCTGAGGCGAACCTGGAGAATTCGAACGCGAATGTCGGGTATACTCGAATTACGTCTCCTGTGGACGGTGTGGTGATTGATCGCAAGATTGATCCGGGTCAGACACTGGCGGCGCAGTTTCAGACTCCTGAGCTGTTCGTGATTGCTCCGCAGATGCGTGAGAAGATGCATATTCTGGCGGCGGTGGATGAGGCGGACATTGGTCTGATCCGAGCGGCTCAGGATGCGAAGCAGCCGATTTTCTTTTCTGTGGACGCGTATCCGGACGAGGTTTTTCGGGATGCGACGATTGAGCAGATTCGGATTTCGCCGACGGTCAGTCAGAATGTGGTGACGTATCCGGTGATTGTGGCGACTGCGAATGCAGAGCTGAAGCTGCTGCCTGGGATGACGGCCAGTCTGACGTTTCAGGTATCAGAGCTGAAGGGGATTTTGAAGATTCCGAATGAGGCATTGCGATTCAACCCTGAGAAGTCTCAGGTGCGTGATTTGGATCAGAAGTATCTGGAGCTGTTTACGACTCAGGAGGCGCGTGAGAATTCCGCCAGTTCCGCGCTGACTCCACCGGTGGACGAGAATGTGGCGGCGGCGAAGGCTGCGACCAAACGCATCGTGTGGCTGCGTGAAACGGTGCAGGAGTCGTTAGCGGCGGCTGGTGCTGGGGCGGCTGCTTCAGCGGGTTCAGCGGAGGTTGTGGGTGCGGGCGGTACGGAGGCTTTGTATACGGGTCGGCTGAAGGCAGCAGAGATTCAGATTGGCGACAGTGACTATCGGTTTACGCATGTGCTGGGCGGGACTTTGGTGGATGGTGATGAGGTGGTAACCGGCATCAAGCCTGCGGAGGCTCCATGAGTTTCCTGTTGACGGTTTATGTGGCGGTCCGGGCATTGCTGCGTAACAAGATGCGTGCGGCGCTGACGGTGCTGGGGATTGTGATTGGGATTGCGGCGGTCACGACGATGGTGTCTGTGGGCACCAGTGCGGGTCAGTTGCTGCAGAATCAGCTGCAGTCGATTGGATCGAATTTTATTGTGGTGCAGCCGCGATTTGATCGGCGGCGGGGCGGTGTGCAGTCGGGGAATATGATTACGCTGACGGACGACGATGCTCGAGCGATTGGGCGTGAGTGTACGTCGGTACTGGCCTATTCACCGCTCGTCTTTGGTGCTCGTCCTGTCGTTCGCGGCAACACGAACATGCAGCCGAAGGAGATGTGGGGAGTTGGTGTGGATTATTTGCGAGTGCGGAGCTGGGAGATTGAGGCGGGCGGTTTTTTTACGGATCGTGACGAGCGGGCTGGCAATTGTGTGTGTGTGATTGGGTATACGGTGGTGCGTGAGTTGTTTCCGTCGGACAACCCTGTGGGTCAGCAGATTCGGATTGGCAATATTCCGTTTACGATTGTGGGTGTTTTGGGAGCGAAGGGTGCATCGCTGACGGGGGATGATCAGGATAATGTGGTGCTGATGCCTTATACGACGGTGAAGCGGCGTTTGCAGGGCAGCAGTTTCAAGGATGTGGCGGCGATTCTTGTGGGTGCTCGAGGTCCGGAGCTGATCGAGACGGCTCGAGGTGAAATCACGGCATTGCTGCGTGACCGTCACAAGATTGCGTTTGGTCAGAAGGCTGATTTTGAGGTGGTGACGAGTGAGCAGTTATCGCAGTTGTTTGGGACGATCACGGGGATGATGACGGCATTGCTGGCCTCGATCGCGGGGATTTCGCTGCTGGTGGGAGGTGTGGGGATTATGAATATTATGCTGGTGTCGGTAACCGAGAGGACTCGGGAGATTGGCATTCGCATGGCCATGGGTGCTCGTGGTCGCGACATACTGGTGCAGTTTCTGATTGAGTCTGTGGTTTTGAGCTGTTTTGGCGGTGTGATTGGTTTGGCGATGGGGATTGGTGCTTCGGTGGGGATAACGAAGCTGATCAACACGATCAGTCCGGGGGCTGACTGGCCGGTGGTGGTATCGATACCGGCGGGAATTGTGGCGATGGTTTTTGCGGCCTGCGTGGGACTGGTTTTTGGTTTGTATCCGGCGTGGCGGGCCAGTTGTCTGGACCCGATTGACGCGCTGCGGTATGAGTGATGGCAGCGGTGTCGGCGCACCTGTTTGAAGTCAGGAGCAAGTCATGCGTGGGCGAAATCTGAGTTTAAGTATCGTGCTGTTGTGTGTGCTGGTGCGGTCGGCGTGTGCGCAGCAGGATTCGTTTGCGCTGGGTGTACGGGACACAGAGGCTGTCAGCGCTGAGGAGCAGCATCGCAGTTTTGAGTTGCCGCCGGGATTTCGGGTGCATCTGGTGGCCAGTGAGCCGCAGATCGCCAAGCCGATGAATCTGGCGGCTGATGCGCGAGGTCGTCTGTGGGTCAGCAGTTCTGAGGAATATCCGTTTGCGGCAGCGGCGGGTGCGGTACCGCGTGACACGATTCGGATTCTGGAGGACACGGACGGGGACTTTCGGGCCGATCGTTCGACGGTGTTTGCTGACGGTCTGAACATTCCGATTGGTCTGATACCGTGGCAGGATGGTGTGATTTGTTTCAGCATACCGAATATCTGGCTGTTGCGGGACAAGGATGGGGACGGTGTATGTGACAGCCGTGAGGTGTTGTATGGCCCCTTCGATACGACTCGTGATACGCACGGGATGTGCAACGCGTTTCGGCGTGGTGATGATGGCTGGATTTATGCGTGTCATGGTTTCAACAACCGATCTGAGGTGGCTGGTCGTGACGGGCATCGCGTGGTGCTGACATCGGGCAATACGTTTCGTTTTCGCCCGGATGGTTCGCGGATTGAGCTGTATACTCAGGGGCAGGTGAATCCGTTTGGGATGGCGATTGATCGCCTGGGTGACATTTACACGGCGGACTGTCATACGAAGCCGGTGACATTGCTGTTGCCGGGCGGGTGTTACGACAGTTTTGGGCGTCCGCATGACGGTCTGGGTTATGTGCCGAACGTGATGGATCATCTGCACGGGTCGACGGCGATAGCGGCATTGTCTTTGGGGGCGGAGACGTTGTTTCCGTCGGAGTATGCGGATTCGACATTTGACGGCAACGTGATGACGTCGCGGGTGAACCGGAATCAGCTGCAGCGGCGCGGTTCGAGTGTGCGAGCGATTGAGCGACCGGATTTATTGAGCAGTCGTGACCCGTGGTTTCGGCCGGTGGATCTGGCAGCGGGTCCTGACGGGGCGTTGTATGTGGCTGATTTTTACAATCGGATCATTGGTCATTATGAAGTGGATCTGAAGCATCCGGGACGAGATCGTTATCGGGGTCGGATCTGGCGGGTGTCGTGGGAGTCTGCGGACGCGGGTCGTTCGTGGTCGACGAATTACGGGCCGGATCTGACTGTGAAGACTCCAGAGCAGCTGGTTGCAGTCTTATCTGAGGGGACACTGCCGCAGCAGCGACTGGCTCGGGATCTGCTGCTGGACCGTCATGCGGCGGCCGCAGTACCGCTGTTGCGAGCGGGATTGCGGGGTGAGTCTGCGGAGTTGCGGCGTAACAGTCTGCGTCTGCTGGTGCAGCTGGGAGTGATGACGGGGTCTGATCTGGCGGGTTTGCTGGCGAATGCTGATGAGGCTGTGCGGGTGCATGTGTTTCGTGCGCTGCGGGAGTCGCCAGTGGATTCTCCGCTGGCTGCTGACAGTGTGGTGTTATTGCAGCGGGGTTTGTCAGACCAGTCGGCTTTGGTGCGACGCGCGGCGGCATCAGCAGCGGCGGTGCACAGTGCAGAGTCTTTGCAGGGTCCGCTGTTGCGACTGCTGCTGACGACTGAGCTGGGAGATGTGCATTTGCGGCATGCATTGCGGATTGCCTTGCGGAATCATTTGCAGCATGAGGACTGGCTGCAGCGGTTTGCTGTTCAGCTGCGTCTGCGGTCGGAGATTTCGGCAGTGGCAGATTTGTGTCTGGCTGTGAAATCTGCGACGGGTGCAGCATTTGTGGCGGGCAATATGGAGGTGATAGCGGCGCTGCAGCCGGCGCGTTTGCCTGAGTATTTGCAGTATGCTGCGGCGCAGGTGAGTGCAGAGGCTGCGGGTGCAGTAGTGCGGGCGATTCGCGGGCAGTTTGCGGATCGACCGGACGAGCAGGTGCGGTTGTTGTCGGCGATGGGGCGAGGATTCACGGAGCGTCGCCAGGCGATTCCGGAGTCAGTTCGTGGCTGGTCTGAAGCTCTTGTTTTGCAGCAGCTGGGAATGCGGGATGCGGCTGATTTGCAGGCTCTGCAGCAGGTGCGAGCGTTGACGTGGGGCGGGGTCTCTGCAGCGGGTGCAGCAGTGCAGGACAGCTGCTGGGGAGTTAAGACAGCGCGGCGGTGTGCGGACGGTGTGGAGGGTGCTGTGTTGTACAGCAGTTTTGAGTCGGGGGAGCAGAAGACGGGTCGGTGGCGTTCTGAGCCGTTTTTGGCTCCTGCGGAATTCAGTTTTTATGTTGCGGGTCATGATGGATTTCCGGACAAGCCGCTGAAGCAGGTGAATCTGGTGCGTTTACTGGATGCTGGTACGGGGAATGTGTTGCGTCAGGAAGCTCCGCCACGGAATGATGTGGCGCAGCGGATCAGCTGGGATTTGCAGTCGGAGGCTGGCCAGCGTGTGCAGCTGGAGCTGGTGGACGGGGACGATGCGACGGCCTATGCGTGGCTGGCGGCGGGTCGATTTTCGGTGGCTGGATTGAATCCGTCGGACTATTCGCGTCGGCGATCGACGGCGGTTGCATTGATCGCTGAGTTTGGTCTGGAGCAGTTTGGCGGGGTTTTGGAGCAGCTGGCGGTGCGTGGTGATCTGAGTGGTCGGGAGTGTGCGGAGGCTGCTGGAGCACTGGCGAAGCTGCGGGGCAGTTCGGTGCTGGCGTCGCTGGCATTGGTGCTGCAGCTGCCGGAGGCTGATCGTCAGCTTGTGGCGGCGGTTCGGGCGGCTTTTGCGGGTGATGCGAGTGCGGATCTGGCATCGCTGCTGAAGGCGGCGTTTCATGGTGCGACAGCGGCTGAGCAGCAGCAGCTGGCTGAGGTTCTGGCGACTGACAGTGCTGGCGCGGTGGTGCTGACGGGTCTGATTGAGTCTGGTCAGGCATCAGCTCGGCTGTTGCAGCGACCGGCGGTGCAGCTTCGTTTGCAGGCGGTGGCAGCAGCGGAAGTGCGGCAGCGGCTGGCTGACATTTTGGCTCAGCTGCCAGAGGAAACGGTGGAGACGGACAAGCTGATCAGCGAGCGGCGGAAGCTGTTGTCTGAGCGTACTGGTGTGGTGGAGGCGGGTCGGGAGCTGTTCCGGAAGAACTGTCAGATCTGTCATCAGGTAGCGGGTGAGGGTCGGCAGGTGGGGCCGAATCTGGATGGTGTGGCCAGTCGGGGCGTGCAGCGGCTGGTTGAGGACATTTTGGCTCCCAGTCGCAATGTGGATGTGGCATTTCGGACGACGACGATTGTGACGAAGGACGGTCAGGCTTTGAGTGGTTTGCTGAAGGAGTTATCAGATGAGCGAATCAGTATGACGGACAGTCAGGGTCGGGAAGTGATCATGCCGTCTGCAGATCTGGATGAGCGGCGGATATCGGCATCTTCGCCGATGCCTGCGAATGTGGCTGAGATCCTTTCTGCGGATCAGTTTGTGGATTTGCTGGCGTATTTGCAGACGTTGAGCCGGCGGGCTGAAGCGGCACCCTGAACTGAAGGAAATTCGATGAAGAAGTCGCGTCAGAGGGACGACCGCCGAGGCGGTGGTTCGAGGTTTGTTGAGCGTACTGCCGGGGATGTGGGTGCGGAGGGTGTGTTTCGGGGGGCTGTCGAGTCGGGTGGTCAGCTGGTGCGTCAGCGCAGTCAGCTGGGGCCTCGTTCGGCGGAACCGATTCCGGTGGTGCGAATGAAAAGTCGCAGTCTGCATCCGCTGATGTATCGTCGTCGCATGGAGGACAGCGGGGGTGCGAAGGCCGGGGATTTGGTGGCGGTGTATGCTGAGCAGCATTCGCAGCCGTTTGGTTACGGCCTGTTTAATTCTCGCAGCGAGCTGTGTGTGCGGCTGTTGTGGCATGGTGCTGAGCTGCCGGGTGAGGGTGCGTGGCGTGGGAAGCTGCAGTCGGCGGCGGCGTTGCGTGCGGAGACCTTGCAACTGGCGTCTCAGGCTTCGGCGTGGCGAGTGGTGCACGCGGAGTCTGACGGTTTGTCCGGTCTGGTGGTGGACAATTTTGCGGGGGTATTATCGGCGGAGGCTTTTTCGCTGGGGATGTACCAGCGGGGTTCGCTGTTGCTGCCGATGCTGGCGGAGATTACTGGCGCGAAGCACTGGCTGTTGCGAACGAGTCCGCAGTTTTTGTCGCAGGAGGGCTGTGATCCTCCTGAGCTAAAGTCGGAGGGTTGTCCGGGGAACGTGATTATTCAGGAGTATGGGACTCGTTTTCGGGTGCGTTTTGACGGCGGGCACAAGACGGGTTTCTTTTGTGATCAGCGTGAGAATCGGCGGCGTCTGGCGGATTTTTGTGCCGGTAAAACGGTGCTGGATCTGTGCTGTTACACGGGTGGTTTTTCGATTCAGTCGAAGGTGCTGGGAAAGGCGGCCGAGGTTACGGGAGTGGATCTGGACGAGGAGCCTCTGGAGGTTGCGAGGGAGAACGCCAATCTGAATCAGGCGCGGGTGCGTTTTGTGCAGGCTGACATTTTCAGTTATATGCGTGAGATGCTGCGTAACGGGCGTCAGTTTGACGTGGTGATACTGGATCCGCCGAAGCTGATTCGCAGTCGGATGGAGATTGAAGACGGCACGCGGAAGCATTTTGCGATGAATCGTCTGGCGATGCGTCTGGTGAAGCCGGGCGGTTTGCTGCTGAGCTGTACGTGTGCTGGTTTGCTGCCGGAGTCTGAGTTTCTGCAGTTGTTGTCAGCGGCTGCGAGGTCACCTGGGGACGAGGCAGACGGTGAGGGCCAGTTGTCACCGCCGCGGAGTTTCCAGCTGATAGCGCGGACCGGAGCGGCGCCGGATCATCCGGTGCTGTCGACGTGTCCTGAGACGGAGTATTTGAAGGCTGCGTGGATGATAATGCAGTGATTCAGGCTGGAGTCTGTTCACCGGGGCGACTGGCCAGTTTACCGAAGATCATGCGACCGGCGCTGTTTTGCAGAACGCTGGTGACAGTGACACCGATATCGCGGCCGGCCAGTCCGGAGGCATTTTCGCAGACGACCATAGTGCCATCGTCGAGGTATCCGACACCCTGGCCGGGTCCGTCACCTTCTCGGATGACGCGAATGTTGAGGCGTTCGCCGGGGATGTAGCGTGGTTTGAGTGCATTGGCGACATCGTTGAGATTGATGACGGCGATGCCCTGCACGCTGGCAACTTTATTGAGATTGAAGTCATTCGTGATGACACCGCCGCGCATTTGTTTGGCGAGAGCCACGACCTTCTGGTCGACGGTCATCATGCGGTATTCGTGTCGTGAAGTTTCGACCACTTTGACATCGACGTGTGTGCTTTGCTGAATTTTGGCGAGGACTTCGAGTCCGCGGCGTCCGCGGGTGCGGCGATTTTTGTCGGACGAGTCGGCGATTTCCTGAACTTCAGCGAGGACGAAGTCCGGGACGATCAGCTGGGATTCGATGATTTGTGTTTCGACGACATCGGCGATGCGTCCATCAATGAGGGAGCTGCTGTCGACGACGAGCGGGCGACCACTTTTGAGGTCGCGCTGGAATTCGACGTAGGGGATGACGAAGCGGAAGTCATCTTTGGTTTGCAGCAGGAGTGAGACGCACACGTAGGGCAGGATCAGGAGTGTGAGCAGCACGACGAGGGTGTGGTATCCGCTGTCGGGCGGAACAACGGGTGTCAGTGCCTGGATCATGAGGTAGGCGAGGAGTACGCCGATGAGGATACCGAAGTAGACGCTGGAGATGACTTCGATGCGTTTGCGGCGGATGAGCAGGTCACCGATGGTGACGAACTGCGAAATGAACAGCAGCACGAAGAAGGCGAGTGCTTTGTTGTTTTCGATGGTGGGTGGCATCAGCGCCGTTTTTCCGGCGACGGTTTCTGTGGAGATGTACGCAAGAATAGCGCCGGCACAGATCAGCAGGTAGGCTACTCGCAGGAATATCAGCAGCATGAGTCGGCTCGGAACATGCGGTAATTGGATTAACAGAGGGCGCGGCACCCCAGGTGCGGACGAGTGCCACCCTGCATCATGGCAGAAAAAGCGATGACGGCAAACGGAATCCGGAGAGGATTGATGCGATTCGTGCAGTTTCTGTTAAGCATACGAGAGTGTTGTCGGGGGTGTGTGAAAATGAGGAGTTGAAACAGACTTTTCGGGTGCGAAAATTGGTCAGCGGTGCTCCGAATTTGACGATCGCCCGGTTTCTGTCATTTATTTCGACGTCGGAGTGGCATGCTCAGTTCTGCGATGTTCTAGTAGTGGGGGGCGAAGTTCGGCGGCGTTGCAACTGTCGGACTTCGAAATGGGGGGGGGCGGAACGGCAGGTTTAAGGACAGCCGTTTTGGCTCTTGACAGCATGAAGTTGTTGAGTGACGGAGTAAGTGTCATGGCGGTGAAGACTGGTGGTTGTCTGGGCGGGCGTTTGCCTGTTCGGTCTGGCTTGTACCGGGTTCTGTCGCTGCTGGCGGCGTTTTGTCTGCTGGCGGTGCTGGCGGGAGACGCGGGTGCAGCGAAGAAAAAAGAGCGTGCGGATGCGATTACGGAGGCGGTGGGAATCCTGCAGTCAGCGAGGACCGGGGGTCAGGGCAGTCGCGAGAACCAGCGGGCTCTGGTGGCCCTGACGGGATCTGGCGAGCGGTCTCTGTTGCCGATTTTGGCTGGTTTCCAGAAGGCGACTCCGGAGGGCCTGAACTGGCTGCGGAATGCCTTTGAGCAGATTACTGAGACGCTGCGATCATCGCGGAAGCCGTTGCCGGCTGCGGCCTTGCGGGCATTTGTGCTGGACACGGCGAATTCGGCAGATGCGCGGCGGCTGGCTTATGACACACTGCTGTCTGAGGATGCCACTGTGTCGGCTCGGCTGATTCCCGGGATGCTGAGTGATCCCAGTCCGGAGTTTCGTCGTGACGCGGTGGATTTGCTGTTGTCTGAGGCAGCGAAGGCTGAGGGTGCGGCGGCTGCTGAGCTGTACCGTCGGGCGCTGGCTGGTGCGGTGCACGAGGATCAGGTGAAGACAATTTCTGAAGCGCTGCGGAAGTCGGGTGAGACTGTTGACATCAGTCGTCACTTTGGGTTTGTGACATCGTGGAAGATCGTGGGACCGTTTGACAACCGTGAAGAGAAGGGCTTTGGGGTGGCTTATGCACCTGAAGCTGAGATTGTGCAGGAGCGTCCGAATCTGGATGCCGAGTATGACGGAATGAACGGCAAGGTGCGGTGGCAGACGATTGAGACGACGGATGATTTTGGTGTGGTGGACATTGCGAAGCAGATCGAGAATTTCAAGGGTTCGGCGATGTATGCGGTGGCTGACTGGAGCAGTCCTGCGGCGCAGACCCTGCAGGTTCGCCTGGGAACTCCGAATGCCTGGAAGTTGTGGGTGAATGGAGTGCTGGCATTTGAGCGTGAGGAGTATCACCGCAGTACTCAGCTGGACCAGTATTCGGTTCCGGTACAGCTGAAGCCTGGGGTGAATGTGCTGGCGTTCAAGATTTGTCAGAACGAGCAGACTCAGGACTGGGCTCAGAAGTATCAGTTCCAGCTGCGTGTGTGTGATGGTACGGGTGTGGGGGTATTGCCTGGTCCGGTTGTGGTTCGAAATGGTGTATCGCGGAAGACGGCACTGAATAAAGGAGGTGCCGAATGAATCGGCCTGCATTGAAATCTGTGTTTTTGATGGCAGTGTGCGGGGTGCTGCTGGGTTCAGTGGCGGTTCGTGCGGGCGACTGGAAGCAGTTTCGGGGCAACGAAGCGAATTCGGTGGCGACGGGTGAATCGCTGCCGACCGAGCTGAGTGGTTCAACGATTGCGTGGAAGGCGTCATTACCGGGGCGGGGTGTATCGGGCCCGGTGATCGTGGATGGCCGGGTCTTTGTGTCTGCCAGTTCTGGTTATACGCAGAACCGTCTGCATGTGATCAGCATTGATGCTGAGAGCGGTATGCAGCTGTGGCAGCGGCAGTTTTACGCATCCGGTCGGACTCAGACGCATGAAAAGATGTCCAATGCGACTCCGACGATGGCCAGTGACGGTCAGCGAGTATTTGCGTTCTTTTCGAGCAACGATCTGTTTTGTCTGGACTTGAAGGGTCGTTTGTTGTGGTATCGGGGACTGGGTCGTGAGTTTCCGAATGCCAGCAACAGTCTGGGTATGTCTTCATCTCCGATTGTTGTGGGTGGAGTTTTGGTGGTTCAGGTGGAGAGTGATGCTGAGGCATTTGCCTGCGGTGTTGATGTGATCACCGGTGAGACTCGCTGGCAGATTCAGCGTCCGCGAGCTGCCAACTGGACATCACCGGCACTGATTCCTGGTCGGGCAGGTCGAGCAGTTCAGGTGTTGCTGCAGTCATCGAAGGGTTTGACGGCGGTGGATCCTGAGACGGGCAAGATTTTGTGGGATTTTGACAAGGGTGCTTCGACGATCCCGTCAGCGACGGTTGCTGCGGGAACGGTGTATGTTCCTTCGAATGGCCTGACGGCATTGAAGCCGGCTGCGGATTCGGTGGAGCAGCTTTGGAATTCGGGCGGTATCAGTCCGGCGACATCGAGTCCGGTGGTGGCTGGTGATCTGGCGCTGGTGCTGAACAGTTCAGGAGTGCTGAATGCGGCATCACTGCAGACTGGAGAGCGAGTCTGGCAGCTGCGTCTGCGTGGTCCCTTCAGCGGTACTCCGGTTTTTGCTGGCGGTCATTTGTATCTGGTGAATGAAGCGGGTGTGGCATTTGTGGTGAAGCCGGAGTCTGACAAGGGCACGATAGTGTCTGAGCTGGATCTGGGTGAGACGATTTTGTGCAGTCCGGGAGTATCGCGTGGTGGTTTGTTTGTGCGGAGTGATGGTCATTTGATCAAGCTGGCGACTCCGAAGTGACCACAGTGATGAGCAAGTCGGGCAGTTGGGTTGTGGTGCAGCGCAACCCGCTGTCCGGCAGTGGTCGTGGTGCGCGTGAGCTGAGGCGTTTGCTGGTTGAGCTGCGTGCGCGGGGATATCGGGTTCGTTTATTTTCCGAGCGAGCTCGTTTGGATGCGTGGATGCGTGGGGCAGCAGGTGTTAGTGAGGTGCGTTGTATTGTGGCGGCTGGCGGTGACGGGACGGTCGCGGATTTGGTGAACCGTCATCCGGGGGTTCCGCTGGCGATCCTGCCGATGGGTACTGAGAATCTGCTGGCGAAGTATCTTGGGATGCGGCGTTGTGGCCGATCGCTGGCGGGAGTGATTGCAGAGGGGCGTGTTTTGCGGCTGGACTCTGCGACGGCGAATGGTCGTCGTGTGTTGTTGATGGTCAGTTGCGGGCCTGATGCGGACGTGGTGTCGGATGTGCATCGTCGTCGAGTGGGGCACATTTCGCGCTGGAGTTATGTGTTTCCGGTGCTGCGGGCATTATTGTGGTCGGGTCAGCGGCGATTTGAGGTGACGGCGGCAGAGCTGTCGGGGCCGGCGTGCGGATCGCATGTGATCATTTCGAATGTGCCGCGGTACGGTTTTGAGATCCCGTTTGCACCTGAGGCATTGCCGGACGATGGATTGCTGGACGTGCGGGTTTACCGGGGCAGCGGTCGCTGGGTGTTGCTTTGGCATTTGCTGCGACTGAAGCTGGGTCTGCCGACGGGTGAGTGGGAGACGACGAGATTCCGTACGACGAGTGTTTCAGTGTGTGAGCTGGACGGCGTCCTGGGAGCTGAATTTCAGGCGGACGGAGATCCGGGCGGATGTTTACCGCTGCAGGTGCGTGTGGAGCCTGGTTCATTGTGTCTGCTGTCCCGCGGGTGACGGTGCTGCTGAATTGCCGTCAGTTTCCGCAGGTGTGGTGTATTCCCGGCGGTATCCTGGGTACACTGCGCGGTGGATTGCGCATCGCAGATGCGAATTTATTGAGGGAATTCGGCGGAGGCGTCAGCGGTGCTTCTGAATCTGTGTTTGCCTGGGCAGTGTTTTTTGCTGCTGTTGTGTTGCGGATTTTGGCTGCCGCTGGTGCCGGCGGCGGCGGTTGCTGACGAGTCGGGTGCTGCCACTGAGGTTCCGTTATCGGCTGAGGCATTGGCGGAGCGGGCGAGGCAGTCTCTGGTGGTGGTGCGAGCGACGGATCGGACGGGCAGTGATTCCGGTCTGGGGACGGGTTTTGTGATCGGGGGTGGGCTGATTGCCACGGCGCATCATGTGATTGGTGACGGTCGTGAAATTCGGGTGGAGTTACCGGGCGGGAAGCTGGTGCCTGTTGTGGAGGTGTATGCGTCATCCAGTCGTCTGGATCTGGCGATTTTGAGGGTCGCGGATTTGCAGTTGCCGGCGTTGTCTCTGTCGGCTGACGAAAAGACTCCACAGGGTCGTGAGGTTGTTGCGCTGGGGCATCCGGAGGGTTTTCGGAATTCGATTGTTTCGGGTGTGATTTCGGGTCATCAGGACATTGAGGGTGTGGAGATGCTGCAGCTGGCGATGTCGATTGAGCGGGGCAACAGTGGTGGCCCGGTGCTGGATCGTCAGGGGGCTGTCGTCGGTATAGTGACTCGCAAGTCAGCATTGCAGGACAAGCTGGGATTTGCGGTTCCGGTGCGTTTGCTGCGAGAGCTGAAGGCGGATCCGAATCCAGTCCTGATGTCTCGCTGGAGCACGATAGGGGCACTGGACCCGGCTCAGTGGACGGTTTTATTTGGGGGGAACTGGCGTCAGCGTGCGGGGCGTTTGCAGGTCAGCGGTGAGGGTGTGGGATTTGGCGGGCGTACGCTGTGCATCAGTCGTGCGGAGGTTCCGGCGTTTCCCTATGACATTCGGGTGCTGGTACGTCTGGAGGACGAGAGCGGGGCGGCGGGTCTGGTGTTTCATTCTGACGAGGGTGACCGGCATTATGGTTTTTATCCGAGTGCTGGCAATTTGCGTCTGACTCGATTTGACGGTCCGGATGTGAATTCGTGGACGATTCTGCACAATCAGCCTCATGATGCCTGGCGAGCCGGTCAGTGGAACACTTTGACAGTGCGGGTGCAGGAGGATGTGTTGCAGTGTTTTGTGAACGAGTCTTTGGTTGTTGAGTCACGTGATGTGGTGTTGCCGAAGGGGCGTCCTGGTCTGGCATCTTTTCGCGGCACGACGTCTGAGTTTCGTCGATTTGAGGTGGGGCGGGATTTGCTTCCTGCGCGTGCGGATTCGCAGGGTGCAGCTCGTTTGCGTGAGTTTGCGGACGGGATGCGTGCGGATTTGCCGGTGCAGCAGGACGGACTGGATGTATTGCTGCCGCTGGGTGAGCCAGCGATTGAGTTTATGGCGGCGGAGGCTGAGCGTTTGCAGCAGAAGTCGCGTCGATTGCAGCTGTTGTCTGAGGATCTGCATCGGGCAGCGGTTCGGCGTGAGCTGGTGTCGGCACTGCGTCCGGCGGAAGCTGGCGTGCAGCCGGATTTGCTGACCTGTGCTTTGCTGGTGGCTCGGATTGACAATGCGGATGTGGAACCTGCGGGATATGTGCTGCGAGTGCAAAGGATGGCCGAGGAAATTCGGGGTCGTTTGCCGGCGGATTCTTCGGAGGCGATGCGGCTGGCGGAGCTGGATCGATGGTTATTTGAGGAGCTGGGTTTTCGGGGCAGTCGTTTTGAGTACGACAGAGCATCGAACAGTTATCTGAATGAGGTGATTGACGATCGGGAGGGAATACCGATATCGCTTTCCGTGTTGTATATGGAGCTGGCGAAGCGTCTGGATTTGAAGGTATTGGGGGTGGGATTGCCGGGACATTTTGTGGTGCGATTTGAGCCGCAGTTGGGTGGTGATTCGCAGTTGATTGATGTGTTTGAGCGAGGTCGTCGGTTGTCGGAGGACGATGTGCTGCGAATTATTGCGGCGGCCGGATTTCCGGATCAGCCGCGATTCCGTGAGTCTCGTACGACACCGGAGATCATCGAGCGGATGGTCAATAATCTGCTGAGTCTTGCTGAGGCGGAGCGTGCTGACGAGCGAGTGTTGTCGTGTCTGGAAACACTGGCGGCGATTGTACCGACCAATGTTGAGTATCGGGCGAAGCGTCTGGAGATGCGGGCTAGAACTGGCCGTCTGGGCATGGCGATAGCGGATGCGGAGTGGTTTATTTCGGAGCATCCTGATGGGGTGGATGTGGAGCGGGTGCGGCAGCTGAAGCAGACGCTGCTTGACCAGCAGGAGCAGCAGCAGAAGTCTCAGCCGCAGCCCGGCGGTGGCTCAGGCGGGGGCTCAGGCGACTGAGCGGTTCTGAGCCAGTCTTTGGAACAGGAGTGCATAGAGCAGGCTGGTCAGTCCCAGCACCAGTCCGGCTCCGGGCCACAGCACGGACGGGCCGAAGTGTGACAGGACGAAGCCGCCGACGGGTGCACCCAGTGCGATAGAGAGTGCGTGTGTGATGTTGAACAGTCCCATATAGCGGGCACGAAGGTCGGCCGGAGCCATTTCGGCGACGAGTGTTGGTTTCCAGGGAGCCTGGAGGATTTCTCCGAGAGTCCAGAGTGTGATGGTGAGGATGATGAGGGGTGGGTTGCTGGCGAGTGCAGTGAGTGCGAAGCCAGCGGCCATCAGCAGTTCTCCGCAGATCAGTACTCGACCGCGTGGGAATTTGCTGAGCAGGTGTGTGGCGGGGAGTTGCAGCAGCACAATCAGGGCACCATTCAGGCAGATCATCTGGCCGAATTCCAGTTCATTGAATCCCATGCGATAGAGGTAGAGCGGCAGTGTGACGAAGGCCTGCATGAAGACGATATTGGTGAGCAGGCTGCAGGTCATAAACAGCAGGAAGTTGTGATCTTGCCGCAGGTGTTGCAGTGCTGCGAGTGCGGAGCGTGGTTTGGGGTTTGGCCGGTCAACGGCGGGACTGCTGGCAGCGGCATCAGCTGCGGTGACGGGTGTATCACCGGCGTGGATCGCCTGCTGTATGTCTGCGGTGTGGCCGTGGCTGCCGCGTAATTCTCGTATCTTCAGCCAGACGACAAGGCCGTACAGAGCGGTGGTAGCGGCGTCGGCGTAGAACAGGTATTGGAAGGACTTGCGGGCGAGATAGCCGCCGAGTGGCGGAGCGACAGCGAAGCCCAGATTGAATGAGAGGTAGAGCAGTCCGAAGGCGTGGGGTCGCTGAGTTTCGGAAACGGCATCACCGATGAGTGCAGCGGAGGCTGGTCGGTACATATCCATGATCATGGCGAACAGGAACAGGACGATCATGAACAGCCATCCGTTGCGGATCTGGCTCAGGAGCAGCAGTGTTGCGGCTCCGCCGAAGAGTGCCAGCAGCATGGTGCGGCGTCTGCCGAACTGATCTGCCAGCTGGCCGCCGATGAGGGCTGAGATCACGGAGCCGCAGCCGAAGGCACCGATGCAGTAGCTGGCAAAGTCTGCTCCGAGTTTCAGTTCTTCGCTGATGTAGATAGAGAGGAAGAGCATGACAAACGAGCCGACTCGATTGATGAACGAGCCGACGCAGAGCAGGTGCACGGTAGCGGGGAGCTGCCGGTACTGCCGGAAGATATTTGTCTGCGTGTTGTGTGCGGAGTGCATTTGCGGTTTGGCAAAAAAAAACCGCCAGCCCGAGACGGGATGGCGGCAGGATCTGAAGTTATGTGTGCAGCAGCGTCAGTTGTTGGCGTCGCTGACCTGTACTTCCCATGGCTTGGCATTTCGTTCGCGAAGGCGTGTGGCTTTGCCGGCACGTTCACGGAGGAAGAACAGTTTGGCGCGGCGTACGCGAGCGTGTCGTTTGACTTCGACGGCTGCGACCTTGGGGGAATTGGTCGGGAAGGTTCGTTCGACGCCTTCACCCTGAACGATGCGTCGGACAGTGAACATTTCACGGGTCCCTGAACCACGGCGAGCGATGACGACGCCGTTGAACTTCTGGATGCGTTCTTTGTTGCCTTCCAGAATTCGAGTGTGGACGTCGACGGTATCGCCGATGGCGAACTGCAGTGGCTGTTCGCGGAGGCTGGATTTTTCGACATTTTCCACGATCTGATTACGCATGATGACTGGTCCTTCCTGCCTGAGCCGCCAGTTGCGGCGGAGCTTTTTTGAGCGACTGTCAGGTTTTCGATTAGGGGTTCGGTTCTTGTTTTTGCGGGGCATCCGGGAGCAGGTCGCTGCGTCTTTCAGCGGTACGCTGGAGACTTTGCTGCTGCTGCCAGTCTTCTATTTCTTTGTGATTTCCGTTGATCAGCACTTCGGGGACAGTCATTCCGCGGAACACTCGAGGGCGAGTGAACTGGGGATGTTCCAGCAGGCCGGCATGACTGAATGAGTCATAACGGCTGCTGGTTTCGTCGTGCAGAACATTGGGAATCAGCCTGATTACGGTATCTACTATCAGCATGGCGGGCACTTCGCCACCGTTGCAGATGAAATCACCTGCGGAAACTTCCAGGGGTTTTAAGCCCTGTCGGATTCTGTCGTCGAAACCTTCGTATCGTCCGCAAAGGAGCAACAGTCGGGGTTCGCCTGCCAGTTCTTCGACCAGCGTCTGATCAAGCTGCCGGCCCTGAGGAGTCAACATGAGCAGCCTTCCTGGCTGCGTTCCCTGAGTCTGCACGGCTTCGACACAGTCGAACACGGGCTGGCACATGATCAGCATGCCGGGCCCGCCACCAAATGGTTTGTCGTCGACCTGTTTTCGCTTTCCGGGAGCATAGTCACGGAAATTGTGCAGTTGAATGTCTACCAGACCGCGTTCAATTGCTCGCTTCAGATGCCCCTGCCCGAGGTAGCTGTGAAACATCTCAGGAAAGAGCGTCAGAATGTCAAATCGGATGAAGGACTGTCGAGCTGGTGATGCCGACGTCATTCAGCAGCAGCAGCAGCCTCTGCAGGTTCAGCAGGAGCCGCTTCCTCGCGGACCTTCGGGGCCAGCATCGGCGGCGGAGCTTTTGCCGTACCGAAGCGATTGGTCTTCACCTTGCGGATCAGAGCATTGACTTTTTCGCTGGGCTGAGCACCCACCGACAACCAATAATCAACCCGCTCAAGATTCATCTTAACACGAGCAGCTTTGTCGTGGACCATCGGGTCGTAGAACCCGACTTCCTCAATGGTTTTTCCGTCGCGAGCGACGCGCGAATCCATCACACAGATGCGGAAGAACGGGCGATGCTTGCGGCCCATCTTCTTCATACGAATACGAACTGACATTGCTGCTCCTGGGTTTTCCACAACAAATCTGATTTGAGCCTGCAGACAGCGCGGTCTGAAGCGGCTGCAGGTTCAGTAGAATCCTTTAAAATAACAAGTAAAACCGCCGTCTGGCAATCCGGCAGGCAAGTATCCGGGAGTGTCTCGGAAACTTCCCAAAGTCGGCCATTGGCTGCACGCTGTTCATATGAACAGCAGGCAGTTATTTGCGGCGGTTGCGTTTTTTGGCTTTTGCGGCCTCTTTTTTCTGTTTTTTCTTCTTGTCCCGAGCCGCGTCCTTGTCGGCAGGGCCTCGACCACTTCTTAACTTTTTCTCGACAATCTCGGCCCCGGGGTTCAGGAACCCGCCATCCGAGAGGCCTCGCATCATTCGCAGGCGGTCGCGCAACCCCATGTTGCTCATGCCCTGCATCATTTTGGACATCATCGAGAAGTCTTTGAGCAGCTTACTGATGTCTGCTGGCTGAACGCCGCTGCCGCGAGCGATTCGGTTGCGGCGGCTGCGGTCGATGATTTCAGGTGTGAGGCGTTCCTGCATGGTCATCGAATCGATCATGCCTTCGATTCGTGCGAGGTCGTCCTCAGGGTTGACATCTGCCAGCTGGTCGACCATTGCGCCCATGCCGGGGATCATTTTCATGATATCCCGCATTGAGCCCAGTTTTTTGATCTGCCGCATCTGATTGCGGAAGTCATCCAGCGAGAATTTGCCTTTCTGCATCCGCTCTTGCTGGCGGAGCATTTCTTCTTCGTTGAATTCTTTTTTGGCTTTCTCATACAGGGACAGGATGTCGCCCATGCCGAGAATTCGTCCGGCCATGCGGTCGGGGTGGAAGTCTTCCAGCCGATCCAGCTGTTCGCCGACGCCCACGAATTTGATGGGGACACCGGTCACCGCTTTTACGCTGAGTGCGGCGCCGCCGCGAGTGTCACCGTCAAGTTTTGTGAGAATTACGCCGTCAAGTTCCAGTGCATCGTTGAAGGCTTTAGCGCTGTTGACGGCATCCTGGCCGGTCATGGCGTCGCAGACCAGCAGTGCCTGGTCGGGGCCGACCTGGGTATCGATCTGCTGCAGTTCCTGCATCAGATCACTGTCGACGTGCAGACGGCCGGCTGTGTCAAGAATAACGACTTTGGCCCCGCTGCGTCGGGCTGCGGCAACGCCATTGCGGCAGACCTGCACGGGGTTGCTGGTGCGGGGGTCTTCTGAGTAGACAGGGCAACCGACCTGAGCACCGATGATTTTTAGCTGTTCGATGGCGGCCGGGCGCTGCAGGTCGGCGGCAACGAGCCAGGGTGACCAGCCCTGTTCTTTAAGTCGCGTGGCGAGTTTTCCGCAGGTGGTGGTTTTACCGGAACCCTGCAGACCGCACATCATGATGACGGTGGTGCCGTCGCGGCGATTGGCCAGGGAATGATCGACGGGGCCCATGAGTTCCATCAGTTCCTGATGGACGATCCCGACGATCTGCTGTTCCGGGCGCAGTGACTTCAGGACATCTTCGCCGATGGCCTTTTGAGTGACTGTGTTGATGAATTTCTGAACGACGTCATAGGCGACGTCAGCTTCCAGCAGTGCCTGACGAACCTGCTGCATGCCTTCGCGAATATTGCCTTCGGTGATCTTTCCGGCACCACGGAAAGCACTAAAGGCCTTGCCCAGACTTTGTGTAATTGACTCAAACACAGAAGCAGAATCCAGGCCAGTCCTGCAGATGCTGCAAAGACCTGGCAAAACGGAATTGGGGGCGATGCAGGAGACGGTATGACATCCGGGCTGACGGAACCGGCACCTGACGGAAGAGTCAGGTGCGGCATCAGCAGGAGCCCGAATCCGCTGCATTCATCGCGGAAAATGGGGAAAAAACCAAGGGTTGATAATATCGGTGCGGGTGGCGAAAAACAAGCTTGCGGTCAGAAAAGGCGAGGCTTACTGGATAACCAGTTCACTTTCCGCGTTGTCACGAATGCGGCGCAGTTTCATGTCCAGCTTCTTCACAACCGCCACACGGAAGTCCCCGCGTGTTGCGGCGAGGTCTTTTTCTTCGGTTGTGAGCGTCACCACCCAGCGTGCCAGGCCGAAGGGAACGTCCTTCGACACCCAGTAGTCGGCCTCGTTGGTGGACCGCGTTTTCTGGCTTTCCATGACCGACTTGCCGCGCCAGTGCACGGCAGAAATGCCGGCCCCCTGCAGAATAGTCTCAGGGACTTCATTTGTAGCCACGGTTTCGGGGTCAGTGTAGGATGTCAGCAGAGAAATTGTAGGGAAAAATCGCAGGGCTGATGTTTTGATCGGTTCGACACCCTCTTCGCCCAGGCGGCGAAATCCTTTCACGATCGGCAGCATGTCGTTGGGAATTCCGGCGGAATCTAGTGCCGTATCAATGATTTTGCTTTCCGGCACCAGGACGCGGTAGATTCGCGAACCGACAGGGCCTGGATCGAGGCCGGCGGCCCCGGCATTACCGGTCAGCACTTTGATTTCGAGCCAGCGACAGGGCTGACTTGTGCCCTGGAATTCGGCGTCTTCGCGCCCGACGGATTTAATGGTCAGTTCGCACGTCCATGTCAGCGGGGCTTCGTCTTCGGCTGAAGTACCCTGTGTCAGGGTCCCTTCGTATTCCACCATTTTTCCGTCTTCCGGCAGATGGAAGATCAGACCCTGGCCGTTTGCGACAGATCCCGCAAGAACCAGGATGGCAAGAGACAGCAAGTTCAACGCACGAGCACGCAGCATGGCCAGTTACCTTCCGTCACCAATCCGTACGAACGAGCGCTGCGGAGCGCAGCCTGCCGTATTTACATTGATATCGTCCAGTTTCGCCAACAAATCCCGCCACAGGCAAGCCTATTCCGGTCAGGAAAGCAGGAAGACGGCAAAAGAACCGTCAAAACCCTGAATTTTGGTGTGGTAACAGGTGCCAGGCGGGCTTGTAGGCAGGCTGCTGCGGGGGATGACAGGGCCAGAGACAACGAATTGTCATCCAAAAAACAAGTTTTTGTACCTGTGTTCTGGCGATGTTGTTTGGGTAATTTGTATGGGTTGTGCGGATTTTTCCCTGTGTAAGCAAGCTGACGAATCGTCTGGGGCTGTCGGTGGTGGGGATTATGCGGGGGGTAGCAGCCTGCTGGCCGATAGCGAACAGCAGTGACTTTGTTTTTCGTCCGCTGCAACGGTCCATGCAACATGTGTTCAGCATTCAGCAAATCCATCGTCGTCGTGTGTCTGCTGCTGTGTTTTGTTGGCAGTGGCTGCAGGGGCAGGCGGGTCTTTGTGCGGCGTACAGCCGAGCCGGAGTCCCCGGCTTATGTTCCGGAAATTCCGACGGCTCAAAAGAGTCCGCGCCGTTTGCTGGATCGGCTGACGGGGACAAAATCTGACGGCCCCGGGAAGTCGATTTCGGACGCGGGTGTGTCCGAGGCGGAATCCGGAGTGTCGGAGCAGCAGGTTGTGCAGGCGGGGTTTTACCCTGAGAAGTCCGAGTCAGCTTCGTCTGATTTGGCGGAGTCTTTGGATGCCGGAGTACCGACAGTTTCGTCGGACCCGGCGCTGCCGCTGCGGGAGTCTGCCGAGGTTGGGGGAGTGTCTGCAGCGGAGTCAGCTGCGTCACCGGAGTCCCCGATTACTGGTGTGTCCCCGTCTAATGCTGTGTCCCCGGCTAATGCTGTGTCCCCGGCTAATGCTGTGTCCCCGGCTAATGCTGTGTCCCCGGAAGCTGCTGTGTCCCCGGAAGCTGCTGTGTCCCCGTCTGCTGGTGTGTCCCCGTCTGCTGGTGTGTCCCCGTCTGCTGGTGTGTCCCCGTCTGCTGGTGTGTCCCCGGAAGCTGCTGTGTCCCCGGTGGCTGCTGTGTCCCCGGTGGCTCCGGTGGCTCCGGCTGAATCCGCGGCGCCGTCGCTGGAGCTGGTGATTGATTCTGTGTATCGCACTTATCCGATGCTGCAGGCAGCTTTGCTGAACCGCAATATTGCGTTGGGTCAGCAGACCGGAGCACTGGG
>Ga0172376_10002551_pt1 | contig 22149 bp, 17 predicted proteins | sample Lak35m_FD_121114 | JGI IMG/M metagenome (GOLD analysis project Ga0172376, IMG submission 121114) | Freshwater microbial communities from Kabuno Bay, South-Kivu, Congo - kab_092012_35m | ecosystem: Environmental > Aquatic > Freshwater > Lake | place: Democratic Republic of the Congo: South-Kivu... | reverse complement strand
TGTTTGTTTTTGGAAGATTTGGTGATCCGTCAGGCTTACCGTCGGCGGGGTTTGGGCAAGGCCCTGTTGACCGAGGTTTTGGCCATGGCAGCGGATCGGCATATGGATCGGGTGGAATGGATGGTCTTGGATTGGAATGAGCCCGCTCATGCGTTTTACAGGGCCATGGGGGCCGAGCTTTTGAAAGAATGGTGGCCGTACCGGGTTAGTGGTTCAGCCCTTGCAGCCTATCATCGAAACCCTAACTTAGCAGTTCAAGGTTCATAGCGTGTTGGTTTTCAAATTCGGTGGTGCATCGGTGCAAGACGCCGAGGGGATATATCGGTTAGGCCGCTTGGTCCAAACCTATGGTGGGGATCATCTCTGGGTGGTGGTATCGGCCATGGGCAAAACCACCAACCTTTTGGAAAAAGTAGTCCTGGCCGTGCGGGCTGACCGCTGGCCGGAAGCCATGGAGCTCTGCGGACAAATCCGAGAGGCCCACCTAGAACGTATACAGCCTGCGATGGAACCGGTGCTGAACAATTGTATGGAGCGCTTTATCGAGGACCTCCAGGCCTTGAGAGGTTCTGATCTCCCGTACAATTGCTTCTACGACCAGGTGGTGGGTTTTGGTGAATTGCTTTCAACGGCTTTGGTTTCGGCTTCTTGGGATCTTAACGGTTGGGGCCATCGCTGGGTGGATGCCAGGGAATTGCTGGTAACGGACGCAACATGGAGGGATGCCCGTATCCAATGGGAACCCACCATCCAAAATATCCAAAATATCCAATCCCAAATTCCTCGGAATGCTCAAGGTGTACGTTGTGTTTTGACCCAAGGATTTATTGGTAGGGAAAGGAGCGGTGGTCGCACCACCACCCTGGGAAGGGAGGGTTCGGATTTTACAGCCTCGGTGGTCGCCCACGCCTTGGATGCCCGGGAATTATGGGTTTGGAAGGATGTGGATGGCGTCATGGATGCCGATCCCCGGTTGTTTCCTATGGCTACCCTTTTGCCGTCGTTGTCCTACATGGAGGCCGTGGAAATGACCTATTACGGAGCGACCGTCATTCACCCCAAAACCATACAACCACTCCAAAACAAAGGCATTCCCCTACGCGTTCGCTCCTTTCTTCGTCCCGAAGCGCCGGGTACCCTCGTTGGTGGAGATGAAAAGGATCAGCGAAGGCATTCTTGTGTTATCGTCAAAAAAAATCAATGCCTCATGGAATTGGTCGCCCGTGATTTCTCCTTTATTTCCGAGGAAGGCTTGGCGGTCATCTACCGAGCCCTCTACGAGCAGGGTCTCAAAGCAAATTTGGCGCGACATACCGCGGTTTCTTTTGGTTTGGTGGTGGACAACGACCAACACAAACGAGCCCCGGTGCAGGAGGCCTTATCGAAATTTTTTGAAATCCGTTTAACCGAGGGTTTATCCCTTTGGACCCTCATGCACCAATCCGATAAAATGCGCCGAGGATTTTTGTCCGGCAAACAATGGTTGTTTGAACAACATTTGAACGATGTTTACCAGTATGTGGTGGTGGAATAGGAGGGCTTTGAGTATCCCGTGGGTGGTCCTAACATCACTGCTAGGCCCTTGGGCATTCGAAGGCATGGCTCAGCCCCATCGCTTGGATTCCCTTGGCGCCCGGTGCGGGTATGCCACGCTTTGGGAACAGGTCCAAAAGGATCCCCATCGTTTGGCCCAAATTCAAAACGAACGATTCCAGCGCGCCTTGCTCCATAGGACCACGGTGAATAGCGGCCGTCAGGAACCTGAGGATGGACTGCCCGTATTGTACCTTCCGGTGGTGGTGCACGTGATGCACGCTCCCGGTGATACGGTGGTGGGTCAGGGCTCCAACCTGAGCGATGAACAAATTCAGTCCCAACTGGTGGCCCTGAACCATGATTTTCGACGAAAAATGGGTACCCGTGGGTTCAACCGATTAGCCAACGGGGCCGATGCCTGCCTACAATTTGTTTTGGCCAGCCGCGATCCCCAAGGCAACGCGCACAAAGGAATCAACCGGGTTCCATACGAAGCCTCCATGGCTCATCCCATGGGTGCGGATTTGGTGATGAAGGACCTGAGTCGTTGGCCGGTTCATCGTTATGTCAACCTATGGGTGGTGGGCCGGATACAATTGGGCGTTTTGGGTTATGCTTGGCTTCCTTCGATGTTAGCCGGGGATCCCCAGGCAGGCAGAGCGGATGGTGTCGTGATATCAGCGCAGGTGACGGGTTCCAGGGATTGGATTCCCGCCGGTACTTCCTTTGACCTGCATCCGGTCTACGGCTACGGTCGGACCTTAACCCATGAAATGGGTCATTACTTGGACCTTTACCATACATGGGGTGATGGGGATTGCACCGTGGACGACGAAATCGAGGATACCCCCAATTGCGATGGCCCTTTGTTTGGTTGCCCAAGCCAAGCACCGGTGGATTGCCCGCCAGCACCTGCCCGCATGATTTCCAATTACATGGATTATACCGACGATGCCTGCATGAATGCCTTCTCGGTGGGTCAGGTCCAAAGGATGCGTCAAAGTTTGAGTTCGCTGTATCCTTGGAGGGCTGCTTTGACCAGCGATACCAATTTGGCCAGCACCGGTGCGGGTCCGCTTCACCGCCCCAACCCCAGTCGTTTGATACGGGTCTTTAGCGGGACGACGGTTTGTGCGGTCAACGATACGCTGGGGGGGGATGCAGATCGGATACGGCTGCTGGACCAGCAGGGCCTCGGCTTGGATTCAACAACCTTGGCCTTGTTTGTTGCTCCTGGTGACCGGGTGGGATTAAGGGTTTTGACCAGCCAAGTGCAGACCGATGCTTTTGGTTTTGCAACCTACAAGGTACTTAGCGGACCCCGACCAGGCCTTAACCAGATGATGGTTACCCCCCAAGACGTTTCGATAGGGGGCAACAACCCGGTCTTGATCCTGGACTGGGAGGCGTTTGCCCAAGCTCGATTTTACCCAAATCCTGTGGATGATGCCGCGTGGATGCAGTGGTCGGATAGAGATTCGGTTGATGTTAGGTGGACCCTGGTGGATGCCTTGGGTCGGATACAGGCTAAGGGAAGCTACCGCGGCGAGGCCTTTTGGGCATGGCCTTGGGAGGGATGGCCATCGGGAGCTTGGGTTCTTTGCTTGGACTATTCGACCGGTGTGCGCGAATATTTTCGTTTCATCAAACGTTAGGGTTTAGGCGGTAATCGCCCACAAAAAAACCCGGCCAGGGCCGGGTTTCTTTGTTGCATAAAGCGCCTGCGGTTTAGCCTTTGGCAGCGCTCACTTTGATTTTCAAATCCACCATGTCATCGATGAATTTGTCGCCCAAGTTCTTGAAGATGTTCTTGGAACCATAGACCACGTTCCATTGGGTGCGGTCGATGCTCAAGGAGCCTTCGGCTTGGAGGCTTCCTTCGGCAAGGGTAACCTTGGCAGGGAAGCTAACGCCTTTGGTATTGCCTTTGAGGGTTAAGTTACCCGCAATCGTGTGGGTATTCCCCAAGGAATCTGGAGCAGCCAAAGCGGTTGCCGATGACAGTACGAAAGTTGCGGTGGGAAAAGAATCGGCTTGGAAAAAATCACCGGACTTCAAATGGCCGCTAAGGTCAGCGTTCATTTTGGCATCGGTCAAATCCAAAACGGTCAGGCTGTTCATATCGATGGTGAATTGACCGGCGGTGATTCCGTTGTTTTCGACCATAAAAGTTCCTTCGGATACTTTAAAAGTGCCGTTGTGTTTGCCGGTTGGCTTGGCACCAACCCACTCGATGATACCTTCGGTTACCGTCAGGGTATCGGCGCCGGCACCGGCTTGGCCTTCGGCCAGGGGATCGGTAGCATCACCGCCTTGGTTGTTGCAGGCCGTCAGGCCAAGGGTTAGGGCCACGAGTGAAAGAGAAAAAAGCTTTTTGAACATAAGGATTTGGTTTAGGTTAAGAGAACGCAAAAGTAAAAGAAAGGTTTACTTCGCCCAAGAGAATGGACAGGCCGTACTTTTGATATCAAATTAAATTTTGGTAAAATCGTGGGGCCTGCTTTGCCTTCTTCCGAAGAATTAACCAATCCCTGGCAAACGACCGGTTCTCGCGTTGTTTACCATAACCCATGGATTCAAGTCACCGAGCACCAGGTGATCCGGCCGGATGGGGATCCAGGGATCTACGGGGTGGTAGCTTTTCAAAATATCGCGGTGGGTGTATTGGCCTTTAACGATGAAGGGTGCCTGGTTTTGGTGGGTCAATGGCGTTATCCCTTGGGTATTTATTCCTGGGAAATTCCCGAAGGTGGTTGTCCGTTGGGGCAGGATCCTTGGGAGACGGCTTGTCGGGAATTGCGCGAAGAAACGGGATTGCTGGCCGATCAATGGGAGCCATTGTTGCGGATGCATCTTTCCAATTCGGTGAGCGATGAGGAGGCGGTGGTGTATTGTGCGCGTTCATTGCATCAAGGGCCCTCCGATCCCGAAGGGACCGAAAGGCTCAGCGTTCGCTGGGTCAGCCCATCCCAAGCTTGGCAAATGATTCAGGATGGAGAAATGACCGACGCCATTTCGGTCGCTGCCATTCAACATTGGTTACTTCGACAACCCGATTCCATCCGACCACCCGTCCAAAACCAACAGCATGAAAATTAATTGTTTACCCTTGGGGTTATGGGTCTATCTTTTGACCATCGTTAACCCATTGTTGGCTCAAGATAAACCCCGAAACATCATTTTTATCATTGGCGATGGCTTGGGTCTTTCCCAAATTTCCTCCGCTTATTTGCACCAAACTCAACAAAAGCCAGCTGAATCGTGGAACATGGGGCGCTTTACCCATGCCGGTTTTGTATCGACGGTTGCCGCCGATAACCTGATTACCGATTCAGGAGCCGGGGCCACCGCGTTGAGCACGGGCCGCAAAACCTACAACGGGGCTGTCGGGGTAGGGACCGATACCTTGCCGCTCCCCACCGTTTTGGAACTTGCAGCCCAAGCAGGCAAAAAAACAGGCATGCTGGTTACCTGCGAAGTAACCCATGCGACACCGGCATCGTTTGCGGCCCATCGCAAAGACCGGGACCTGGTCGAAGATATTGCTTTGGATTTGAGCCGTGCCCCATTGGACTGGTTGGTTGGTGGTGGCAGGAATCATTTTGTGGCCAGGCAAGACCAACGGGATTTGTTGTACGAGATGAGCGAGGCCAGCGGAGTTCTTCCCGTCAATACCAGCCCCGAAGTCCTGTCCCCTCGGTTGAGACCTATCGCCACCCCCTTGATTGGGCTTTTGTGGGATGGCCCGGCCCCCTCCATTCTCCAAGGCAGGGATCCCCAATTGATGTCCATGCTCGCATCCCGGGCCTGCCGTGATCTGGACCGAATCCATCGCAACGAGCAGGATTCCGGATTTTTTTTGATGATAGAAGGTTCCCAAATTGACTGGGGTGGGCATGCCAACGACGGCGATTATGTTCTTACCGAAACCTTGGATTTGGATCGGGTGGTGGGGGCTGTTTTGGATTATGCCCAAAAAGACGGTCAAACCTTGGTGGTCTTGACGGCTGACCATGAAACCGGGGGGATGGCCATCAACGCCGGGGCCCAAGATGGTTCCAACCTCAAATACGCCTTTACGACCAAAAAACACACCCCGGCTCTGGTTCCGGTGATGTCATTTGGACCAGGCTCGGAACGATTTTCGGGATGGATGGACAATACCGATATCCCCAAGCGCATGGCCGCTTTGTGGAATTTGCCTTTACGCTAAATCAGGGCGTGGATCCAAGGCCTGAATAACGCCTTTGGCGTCTCGATGGAGCGAAGAAACCGCGTAAACCGGGTCATGCTCAAAAAAAAGCAGCCAATTTTCTTGAAGGGCTTTTTCCAGAATTTCTTCTTTTTCGCGTAGGGTTTGCAAAGGCCGTACATCGTAAGCCATCACCCACGGCAGCGGTAAATGGGCCGTCGATGGCAGGAGGTCGGCGCAGAAAAGTAAGGTGCGTCCTTGGTAAGAAACCATGGGGAGCATCATCCCTTCGGTGTGCCCATCCACATGGAGGCAGGGTAGCCCTGCGGCATTTTGACCGGGGGCGACTTCTTGCAATTGCCCCGATTTCATCAGGGGTTCGATATTTTCCCGTAGAAACGAAGCTTTTTCGCGGGCATTGGGGCGGGGATAGGCCCAGGCCAATTGCTTGGCGCCAACCCAGTACGTTGCATTCCGAAAAACCACCTCCGGGGTAATTCCATCCGGGCCCAACCGTGTTGCCCCACCGCAATGGTCAAAATGAAGATGCGTCAAGACCACATCGGTCACTTGATCGGGCGAAACACCAGCATTTTGGACCGCCAAACTCAGATCAAGCTCGTCGGAGACCCCGTACCTGGAGCGGAACCGTGCATCTTGCTTGCTGCCCATGCCGCAATCGACCACAATAATTCGGTCCCCATCCCGGACCAACCAACAACGCAGGGCCCACGTGCAGAGGTTATGGGCATCGGGAGGATTCAAAGCCGACCACATGGATTGGGGCACAACGCCAAACATGGCGCCCCCATCCAGTTTAAAATAGCCTGTGTGTAAAATCTGTACAATCATTGAAAAGGATGGGTGCCGGGGTTGCGTAAATTTGTCGTATGTCAAAATTAAGCCCTGGAGCCAAAATTCATCTGATTGCTATCGGTGGGGCTGTTATGCACAATTTAGCCTTGGATCTGCAGGCGGCCGGTTACCGGGTTAGCGGTTCGGATGATCGAATCGATGAACCCGCACGGGGTCGATTGGCGGTGGCTGGACTTTTGCCGGAACCCATGGGCTGGGATCCATCACGCATTCAACCCGATTTGGATACCGTTGTTTTGGGCATGCATGCCAAAGCAGAAAACCCCGAATTGCTCAGGGCCTTGGAATTGGGCCTACGGGTTTGCTCTTTTCCTGAACTGGTGGGAGAAATGTCCCAAAACCAACAACGCTTGGTGGTTGCTGGCTCCCACGGCAAAACCACCGTGACCTCCATGGTAATGCACGCTCTTCGATTTCATGGGCTGAGCTTTGATTATTTGGTTGGTTCCGCCATGCCGGGCTACGAGCGTATGGTTCAGTTGGGTACGAATGCAGCAGCGGTCATCCTCGAAGGGGATGAATACCTGAGTTCGGCTTTGGATTCCAGGCCCAAAATGAGTCATTACCGACCACATGCAACGGTTGTTACAGGTATCGCTTGGGATCACATCAATGTTTTTCCAACGCGGGAATCCTACGAGCGCGTTTTTGCGGATTATATCCAATCCTTAGAACCCGGTTCGGTCCTGATTTATTTTGAGGAAGATCCGGTCTTGTTACGCTTGGTCCAGCACTACGGATTGGGTCTCGAACTCAAGCCCTACAAGGCGGCCCCCTACGTTGTGGAAGACGGTTACACCTTTCTCAAAACCAGTTTGGGCAAAATACCCTTGCAGATTTTTGGCCGACATAACATGCATAACATTGCTGCTGCAAGACAGTTAACCGCCGTTGCGGGTTTGGAAAAGGTTGACTTTTACCAGGCCATTGCCTCTTTTCCGGGTTCTTCTCGGCGTTTGGAGCGCATGCATACCGGCTCCGGTCGCACGGTGATTCGGGATTTTGCGCACTCGCCCTCCAAAGTACATGCCTCGGTTGCGGCCGTTCACGAGCAATTCGGCGGGGACTTTACGGCCGTCTTGGAATTGCATAGTTTTTCCAGTTTGAACCCGGAATTTATCCCGGAGTACCTGGGGAGTATGGACGGAGCTGGGGTAGCGGCTATTTATGTATCGGACGAGGAAGTGCGCCGCAAAAAAGGCATACAACTGGACGAAGATTTTTTGATCAAAGCCTTTGGCCGAAAGGACTTACGGGTCTTTGCAGATTTGCAATCCCTCCAAGATTGGATTCGCATTCAATCGGCCTACCGTCCCTTGCTCATGATGAGTTCAGGTTCATGGTCCGCCTGGCCTTGGGAAAAAGAAATAGGGGACTGGTAACACAACCGTTGAATTGAATTTATGGATAGGTACGACATGGGAAGGCTAGGCCTCCAAAGACCGTTGGTTTTTTTTGATTTAGAAACCACGGGTTTATCGATTGGCAAAGATCGAATCGTGGAATTTGCAGGGGTCAAGCTCAAGCCCGATGGGTCGGTCCAAGAATTGGAACAACGCTTGCAGCCGGGCATTCCCATTCCTTTGGATGTTTCCAAAATCCACGGAATCTATGATGCCGATGTGATCGGAATGCCAACCCTCGAAGAATTCGCCCCCCGTATTCTTCAATTTTTTGACCAAGCGGACTTGGCAGGGTACAACAGCGCCTATTTTGATTTGCCCTTTTTGGTTGACGAAATGTTAAGAATAGGTCAGGATTTGGACCTTACCACGGCGCGTATGGTGGATGTCCAGGCGATTTTTCACAAAAAGGAGCCCCGCGATCTCAAGGCCGCTCTGCGGTACTATTGTGGCGCTGAATTAGAAAATGCACATTCTGCTGCGGCCGATGCCCGGGCAACCTGCCGCATTTTGCTTGAGCAACTGAATCGTTACCCCGACCTGCAGCCCAATGTCGATTTTTTGCATCGTTTCACAGCCCGTAACAACAAATCGGTGGATTTGGCAGGTCGAATCGTTCGGGATGACCAAGGGGTGGAGACATTTGGTTTTGGCAAATACAAAGGCCAATCGGTGGAACAGGTTTTTGGACGTGATCCTTCGTACTATACGTGGATGATGGCCGGTGATTTCCCCCGCCATACCAAAAAGATCATCACAGCTATTCGTCTGCGTTCTGCAGCATCGGGTTCTGTCGCATCTTCCTAGGAGTCCATGCTGCTAGAGCCTTCGACCAAGACAGCGCGCGTTGCGGTGTACACCTTGGGTTGCAAACTCAATTATGCGGACGGTTTGTCCATACGTAAAACCTTTGAAGATCGGGGTTATCAAGCCTGTTCTTTTGAGGAAGGCGCTGATGTTTACATCATTAACACGTGTTCGGTTACGGACAAAGCGGACCGCAAGTGCGCCAAGGTGGTTCGCCAAGCCTTGCGATATGCACCCCATGCCCGGGTTGCGGTGGTGGGGTGTTATGCCCAGTTACGACCCGAAGAAATCGCGCGGATTCCAGGGGTCACGGTGGTGGCCGGTACCGTGGATAAATGGCGATTGCCGGATTTGATTGACGAGCAAACGATAGGTAAGGTGGTGCATCGTTCGGTGGATGAAGCGGTGGACTTTGTGCCTGCCCAAAGCTGGGGGGATCGAACCCGTGCCTTTCTCAAGGTTCAGGATGGCTGCGATTACCCCTGTTCGTATTGCACGATTCCAGCGGCCAGGGGGCTTTCGCGTTCCGATGCCTTGGATTCTGTCCTTCAGCGTGCGCACGATTTGGTCTTGAATGGGGCGGTAGAGATCGTATTGACGGGGGTGAATTTGGGTGATTTTGGGCGAGGCAAAGGCGATCGTTCATCCCACGATCCGGCGGGTCGTCAGGGCCTGGATACCTTGGTTCGTCGTTTGCATCTTGAGGTTCCGGCGGAACGCTTTCGCCTGTCCAGTGTGGAGCCCAACCTCATGGAGGACCGCTTGATTCAAGCCTTGCAGGATTCTCCACGTTTTGTGCCTCATTTCCATATTCCGTTGCAGAGTGGATCGGATACGGTTTTGGGACGTATGCGTCGGCGTTACCGCACCTCGCTCTACAGGGAGCGATTGGAAGCTCTGAACCAAGCGTTCGAGGGGGTTTGCATTGGGGCCGATGTGATGGTGGGTTTTCCGGGAGAGACCGATGAGGAATTTGAAGAGGGTTTGGCCTTTTTGGATACCTTGCCTTTGGCTTACCTCCATGTTTTTACGTATTCCGAACGACCGGGTACCGATGCCATGGGTACCGGTTTTGCGGTACCGGGTGAGAAACGAGCCGAACGCAACCAACGCTTGACCGAATGGGCCTTGGCCCGCGAAAAGTCCTTTGCGGAACGGTTTGGTCACCAAACCCACGCGGTTCTTTTTGAGAACGAAGCTTTTCCGGGAATTGATGGGGGACCAGCCACCATGCGGGGTTATACCCCCAATTATCTACGGGTCGAAGCAGCATACGATCCGCTTTGGGCGGGATCGGTGGTGCCGGTCCATTTGAATAGGCTCCTGCAAGTTGGCAACGAAATTCGTTGGTCCGGACAAATTGTGGCCTAAGATCGAATCGAGCTTTTAGGGCTTGGGGACCTTCACCGGACAGCCTTGACCGCGTTGTTCACCGCGGGATTGGACGGGTGCGCTGAGCACGTCTTTTTTGAGTAGCCATGTACCGAGGTTTTTTTCCCATGCCTGCATTTGGCCGGGGTTTGATTTGGCATCCAACAATGGGCCTTGGTACAGGGTCATTGCGCGTTGATTGGTCAACAAGATCCAGGGCTGCAAGGGTATACGGTACACCCTCAGGTTGTTTTGCCGTGGGTCCCTTCGCAAGGCCATCGCTAAATTATGTTCTAACAAATATTTGAGGCAGGCTTGTTCGCTTAGGCTGGAGTCGCTAAATACCGCTATCCAATGGACTTGTTCCGCCCATTTTTCTTGGCTTCGTTGCAAAGCCGGTAAGGCCAATGTCGTTGCAGGACAACGGGGGTCCAAAAAAACTTGAGCGACGACCGACTGGGCCAAGGACGTGGAGGTCCAACAAGACCAAACCAGAAGGAGCAATCCCAGGGATTGGAGTAGTTTTTGCCAGGGCCCCTTGAGGCGTCGAAGGTCCGAATTGGCGGGCACTAAATAACCCGTAACACCGGCCGCTTGGGCTGCTTCGATATCGCGATCACGATCTCCAACCATGAGGCAGTGTTGGGGATCCAGGTTCCAGCGGTGCAAGGCTTTTTGGATGAACAACGGGGCGGGTTTACGGCAAAAACACGGTTCAATCGTGGGGTGGTGTGGGCAGGCGTAGATGCCATCCAACACCAGCCCATGCCGACTTAAGGTATCCTTCATCTTGTCGTGAATGCGATCCAGATCATCCAAGGTGTACCTCCCCAAGGCAATACCGCCTTGGTTGGTGACGACCACCAGCCGGTAACCTGCCTTTTGGTAAGCGGACATAACGTCCACGATTCCGTCCAGGAGATGCCAATCTTCCGGTCGGCAGGTATAATCACCGGGGTCGTGATTGATGATCCCGTCGCGGTCCAAAAACAAGGCCGCATCATGATGGGGCATTCTATCTTCCATGCAAGTCAAGCAAAGTAAACCACCAACCCTTAATTTTGACCATGGACCAGGTATTGATTTTGGATTTTGGTTCGCAGTATACCCAACTCATCGCTCGACGAATCCGAGAAATGGAGGTGTACTGCGAAATTTGGCCTTTTCACCGCTGCCCATCGGAGCAAGGCCCGTGGAAAGCGGTGATCTTGTCGGGCAGCCCCTTTTCGACCCATGACGCGGAGGCCCCGGTGGTGCCCTGGCCCGCCTGGTTCGAAAAAATTCCAGTTTTGGGTATTTGTTATGGGGCGCAGTGGCTCGCGGCCCATAGAGGTGGCTCGGTCGCTCGATCGGTCATACGTGAATACGGTCGGGCCCTGCTCAACCGGTCTACTACGGTTCCTTCGCCCTTGTTGGAAGGTTTATCCGAGGACTCCGAGGTCTGGATGTCCCATGGAGATACCATCGTCCAATTGCCCGAAGGTGCACAGGCCACCGCCTCTACCGAGACCGTGAAGTTTGCAGCCTTTGAATGGGCGGATCGCCCCCTCTACGGCATCCAATTTCATCCCGAGGTGACCCATAGCCGGGAAGGATTTCGTGTCCTTCAAAATTTTGTTCGGGGTATCGCCGGCCTGAAACCGACGTGGACGGCCGAGTCCTTCGTGCATCAAGCCATTCAGCGAATCAAAGACCAAGTTGGTGATCAAGAAGTTGTTATGGGAATCAGTGGAGGGGTTGACTCCACCGTGGCGGCCGTGATTCTTCATCAAGCGATCGGACCACGCCTGCACGGATTGTTTGTAGACAACGGCTTACTCCGCAAAAATGAATTTAACCACGTATTGGAGGCCTACCAAGGAATGGGCTTGTCCGTGAGGGGCGTGGATGCACGGGCCGAATTTTACCAAGCTTTGGAGGGTTTATCGGACCCCGAAGCCAAGCGCAAGGCCATCGGGCATGCTTTTATTACATGCTTCGAAAAGGAAGCCGGGGCCTTACCGAATGTTGCTTTTTTGGGTCAAGGCACCATTTACCCCGATGTCATTGAATCGGTTTCGGTCCACGGCCCATCGGCAACCATCAAATCCCATCACAATGTTGGGGGATTGCCAGAACGTATGAAATTGACTTTGGTGGAGCCCCTTCGCAACCTCTTCAAAGACGAAGTCCGCAAAGTAGGCCGTGCCTTGGGCATTCCTGATCTTTTGTTGGACCGTCATCCTTTCCCGGGTCCTGGATTGGGAATTCGGATATTGGGAGAGGTGAACGCCGAATCGGTGGCCATGCTGCAGGAGGCGGATGCCATCTACACCGGTCACCTTCGCCGAAGCGGTTGGTATCCCAAAATTTGGCAAGCCGGGGCCATTCTTTTGCCTGTCAAATCGGTGGGTGTGATGGGGGATGAACGCTCGTACGAAAGGGTTTTGGCCTTGCGTGCGGTCCATAGCGTGGACGGCATGACCGCCGATTGGGTTCATCTCCCGTACGATCTCTTGTCGGAAATTTCCAACGATATCATCAACAAAGTCCGTGGCATCAACCGGGTTGTTTACGATATTTCCTCGAAACCACCCGCCACCATCGAATGGGAGTAGAATCACAAGTTGGTCGTTGGGCCAAGCGTACCTCGCAAGTCTTGGATTTTTTGGGGATCTGGGAGCGCAAAAGCGGGGACAAGCCCCAGGACCTTCCTGGACTAATGCGGGAAATAGCCCGCAAGAATCCCCAAATGGGGTCCAAAGACCGCAAAGAATGGTCCGATGGGATTTATCAAGCATTGCGGGCTCGTCGTTACCTGGTTACCGAACCTTGGGAAACCTGCTTGGCCGAAGGCCTGGCCGCTCGTTATGGTGTTGATCATCCTTGGGTTCAGTCGTTGCTCTCCAGCAGGCCCGTGACCGAACGGCCATTGGATGCCTTTGAGCGCTTGGGGCATACCGGTTTTCCGGGTGCTGACCAAGTCAGTTCACGCTTGGATAGCGAACGTTTTTTTAGAGCCCAGGCCCAGACGGGTCATGCATGGGTTCGGGTTCCGACGGATCGCTGGTCGGACTTTACCAAGCAAGTTTTGGAGCGCTCCTGGCCATCACCCAAGGTTCAGGATTCGCCGTTTTCGTCGATGTTTGTGACCGCTTCCCTTCCTTTGGGATTGCCGCTCCATACCTTGCCGGCCTACGATGCCGGTTGGATGGATATTCAGGATTGGTCCTCCCAGGCCCTGGCCGAACATATGCCGACGAACCCCAAGGGGCGTTGGCTGGACGCCTGTGCCGGTTCAGGGGGAAAGACGCTGCTCATGCATCATGCCTATCCGGCGCTGCAATGGTTTGTTACGGATGTTCGCGAATTTGTATTGCAGGAATTGTCCCGTCGATTTCAGCGTATAGGATGGAAAAACTACAGTCGTGCTGTAGTGGATTGGACCCAAGACCTTCCCCCCGATTTGGGTTCTTTCCCGGATCGTTTCGACGGAATTTTGTTGGATGCCCCGTGCAGTGGTTCGGGCTCTTGGCGCAACCAACCCCAGGCCCAATTGCGTCCACCCGTCCCCCTTGAGCCCTATATTCTTCAACAAAGTACGTTGTTACGAAAATTATGGGGTCGCCTCCAAAGCGGAGGATACCTGGTCTATGCAACCTGCTCGGTCTATGCAGCCGAAAACGAAAACCTAATTCATGGTTTTCTCCAAAACAACCCGGATGCTCACCTGGAGGGTGAGTCGTATTTGGATGGAAGTCCAGTCGGTGGGGATGTTTTATTCACCGCGCGACTGCGCAAGACCTAGAACCTAAACGTTTTTGGTGGCCTCCAAAGCGGCCAGCAGATCCTCCCACAGGTCTTCGGGGTCTTCAATTCCGATGGAAAGCCGAATCAAACGTTCATCGATGCCGTGTTGTTGACGTTCCTTGGGATCAATACCGCTGTGGGTGGTGGATGCCGGGTGACAAGCCAAACTTTCGTTGCTTCCCAAGGAAACTGCCAATTGAATGACTTGCAGTTCGTTCAGGAATGCCCATGCTTTGTTATGGTTGTCCGGCCCGTGCAGCCACAACGACAACATGGCTCCGGCACCCGGGTAGACCAAGCGTTCTACCGCAGGATGTTGAGCCAAGCGTGGGGCCAAGATTTGGGCATGGTCCTGTGCGGCCTTCATACGCAGGGTTACCGTTTCGAGACTGCGTGATAGCAGCCACGACGTGAAAGGACTGGCCGTATTGCCTAATTTGTTACGCCATGATCGGATGACCTTGATGAGGGAGGCGTCCCCAATGCAGGCACCGCATACCAAATCGCTGTGACCGCTCATGGATTTGGTGGCCGAATAGAGGGTGAGGTCGGCCCCAAGGTCCAAAGGATTTTGCCAGCATGGCCCCCAATAGGTGTTATCGGCAATCATCCATACGTTGGAGCCGGAGGCAGCCCAGGTTTTTTTGAGGTTCACCAAATAATCCCAGACCCAGGTCTGGTTGGTGGGGTTGGCAGGCGTTTCGACGTATAGTACCGAGGGCACCACCCCGTTCACGCCTTGAAGGACCTGCTCCGCAGTGTGGGTTGGTTCCAAAGCCCAGGTTCGTATGCCCCATTTCTCCAAAAAATCCCGGATAAACTGCCGGGTTCCTCCGTAGAGTGGCGTCGTGGTCACCAAAACAGCGCCGGGCTCCAGCAAGGCCAATAGGGTGGTGGTGATGGCCGCCATACCGCTTTCGAAGGCCAAGGCATCCGAGGCAACTGGCTCCCGGTTCTCCACCGCCAGCAATTGAGCTTCGACGGTATCCAGGTTGGGATGACCTAAGCGGGCATAATTGTACGGCGCTGCTTCGTGATGAACTTCCCGCCCTTGTTGCAAAGCAAAGGTCGCTGCACCGGCTTCGGCACTTTCAAAGCGGTAGGTGGAGGAGGCGTACACCGGGGTTTTTATGGCGCCTACCGATTTAGGGTACTTGGAATCCGGATGGATAAGTCTTGTGTTCCGTCTTTTCATAGCACTCAAGGTTTTTGGCTGGTGATGGTCGATTCGTAATAAATTTTACCGTCTTGATTGTGAAAGCGAATAATCATGCGACGCTCCTTGGAAGGTCCCACAAAGCGTAGGGTGGCATAACCACGCTTGGTTCCAAGGGAACCGGGAACACGGTAGATGTTTTTTTCGGACTCGGCTTGGAGATGAACCCCGCTTGTCAGTGGGGAAGAGGTGATTTCGTGAAATACAACCCCTTGAATATTCCGTTGACTTAGCTCGGAATGGTGCCGATCTCCGGTCAGAAAAACCAGGTTTTGGATATTCTCTTGGGCCAAGCGGTCGAGGAGGTAACGTTGCTCGCAGGGGTAATTGGCGAAGGTCTCGTGAACAGCTTCGCTGTTGAGAATTTGACTACCACAGACCACCAGTTTGAAGGGTGCGCGGCTGTATTTGAGGGCATCCACCAGCCAATTGACTTGGGCTGCCCCCAGCATTTGGCGATTGCAGGAATCCACCATGCCTTGATGGGTGCGATGATATCGGTTATCCAAAAGGAAGACATCCACATCCCTCAAGCGAAAGGCTGAACTGATTCCCTGAAATTCCGGCATACCGTAGGATGGGTTGGCCCAAAAGAGCTGAAAGGTTTCGAGGCTTTCACGTTTTAGAGGCCAGCTTCCCGTGGCATCGTTGGGGCCAAAATCGTGGTCATCCCAAACCGCGTAATGTGGACAGCTCCCCAAAAGTTTCTGGAGGGAAGGCAAGGAACGCATGTGGCGGTAGCGATGAATCATGCCGACCATGCTTTCCCAGTCCCCTTCCCGGAAATACACATTATCGCCCAACCAAAGCATGGCATCGGGTTTTTCGAGGGCCAAATTCTCAAAGACTTGGTAAGCCCCACCGTAGGATGCCGATGGTCTATCGTAGGCCGGGTCGTTGATGTAGGCGCAGGATCCAAGGGCCAAGGTCCAATCGGGTGCCGGATAGCGATGGGCAAAATGGGGTTGCGTCTTGAAGGTACCGGTGGCGATGACCGATGATGCATCGTAATCCTGGTCGGCGCTCTCTTCACCGAATGTTCCCCAGATTTGGTATTCGTAGGTCGCGCCTTCATGCAATTGGTCCAACTCAAAGAGGGCGGTGTAGGCGGGTCCGGGGCTGACCTCCAGGCAACGCCGACCGCGCTTGGAGGACACCGTTGCAAGCCATGGTTCTCGGCTGCTGTCTTGGGCGTTGCTGATCAGTTGGTATTCCAAACACAGTTCAGCAGGTCCATGGGTTTGAATCCAAACGGACGCGTACCGTAGGCCGGCATGGCCCAGCATGGGTCCACCGGCCAACAGAGGATGTCGTTGGGCGCTGTACGATGAGTCGGTGGGAGTCGCGTTGGCGGCGTTGGTGAACGCCAGTACCACGGTGAGGAGGAGGAAGATCTTGGCTTTCATCCCCTAAAATTAAGGCAAAAACCAAGGGTGCCTTTTTACTTTAGAGCAAAATTTGACTATGGCTACCCCATTGATGGAATGCGTTCCGAATTTTTCGGAGGGACGAAGAAAACCTGTAATCGACAAAATATCGGCGGCCTTGGGTTCGGTTGACGGAACCCGCTTACTGGATGTGGACCCGGGTCAAGCCACCAACCGTACCGTGATGACCTTGGTAGGAACGCCTGCTGCCGTGGTGGAGGCCGCCTTTCGGGCCATCGCCGAAGCTGCAAACCTCATTGACATGCGAGAGCATCAAGGCGAACATGCCCGAATGGGGGCGACCGATGTTTGCCCGTTGATACCGATTGCTGGGATGAGTCTCGAAGAAGCGGTGGAATGGTCTCGCAGGCTGGCCGAACGGGTTGGCAGGGAACTTGGTATTCCGGTTTATTTGTATGAATATTCTGCATCGGCTCCTCACCGCCGAAATTTGGCCGACATCCGAGCTGGAGAATACGAAGGCCTTGCCGAACGGATGAAAAATCCTGACTGGTCCCCTGATTTTGGCCCCAAGGAATTCAACCCTTTGAGCGGCGCCACGGTTATAGGAGCCCGCGATTTGCTGGTCGCTTATAACGTCAACCTGAATACCGTTTCTACCCGTTTGGCCAATTCGGTGGCCTTTGATGTCCGCGAAGCCGGTCGCATCCTTCGGGAAGGTCATCCCGTCACCGGTAAAATAATAACCGACGCCCACGGTGAGCCCCTGCGCCAAGCCGGAACCTGCAAGTCGGTCAAAGGGGTGGGTTGGTTCATACCGGAATACCAGACCGCTCAAGTTTCCATGAATTTGACCCGCTTATCGGATACCGATTTGCACGAAGCCTACGAAGCGGTTTGGGAATCGGCCACCCAAAGAGGATTGCGTGTTACAGGATCGGAATTGGTGGGTTTGGTTCCCCTGGACAGCATGCGAAAAGCTGGGCGTTATTTTTTGAAAAAAGCGGGGAGGTCGACCGGCGTATCGGAAGCTGAACTTATCGAAACAGCTATCCAAAGTCTGGGCCTAAGGCAATTGGGTCCCTTCGATCCCCAACAAAAGATCATCGAATACGCGATGCAGCCTCCTCGTGGTTCCTTGGTGAACCTAAGCCTAGGGGCACTGACCGATTTAACGGCCAGCGATGCCCCGGCACCCGGTGGTGGTTCTATTGCGGCTGCCATGGGAGCTATGGGAGCAGCGTTGGGGGCGATGGTTGCCAATTTATCCGCCCAAAAAAGGGGTTGGGAAAGCGAGCTGGATTTTTTCTCGGACATGGCCGATCATCTACAAAAAGCCAAAGACGCCTTGCTTCGTTCGGTGGACCAAGATACCCAGGCTTTTGAAGGGGTGATGAAGGCCTTGGCCTTGCCCAAAAACACCCCGGAGCAGCAATTGGCCCGGAAGCTGGCGTTGGATGAGGCCAACCACCACGCCCTAGGCGTTCCCTTGCAAACCATGGAATTGATTGGCGAATTAATTCCGTTGTTGGAACAAATCTTGATCAAAGGCAATCCCAATTCTCGTTCCGATGCCATGGTGGGCTTGTGGGCTGCCAGGGCGGGGCTGGAGGGTGCCTATTGGAATGTTCGCATCAATGCCGGACCGGAAAAGAACCGATCTGCGGAGGCATCGCAGGGTCTCCAAAGAGCTGAGGTTTTGCGTCAATCCGGTCAAGATGCCGTGGAACAGGCCTTGACCTTGGGCGAAACTTTGTTTGAGGCCTAGGTCGGCGGTTCAACGTCGCTTTAGACCTTGGGCCTCGGGTTCCAGGGTTGGATAAGCTCTGCGACGTATTTCCATCGCTTGCTGTGTTTGGTATTTGCCTTGAAAATTGGGCGCAACACCTGCCAAAAAATCAGGGGATTTGGGGATTTGGCTTATGGGGGTGTAGGTTCCCCGTGGACTGCCAACGTAACGGGCTCGTCGAAGTTTTTGGTCTTGAAATTCAAAAATGGCCCGTGCGGATTCGGTTCGACTCAGGGCCGACCAAAGGCTATCGGTTCCGCGGGTCCAATAAAGGGTAACGGTATTGCCGATCAATTCAAAGTCCCTTAATTGGTTGTTATATAAACGAGCGCTGGCTTTGAGTCCGCTGGCTTGATGATACAGGGGCCATGGCAGAGAGTCTGCTTCTTCGCAAAGGCCGGTTAGGCCCTCAAAGTCCAGGATACTAAGGCTATCTCCTACATTTTTCCATAACATTCCTTGGGATTCCAATTGACTGGCCCCTTGCCAGGCCCATATTTTTCCATTGGCTTGGAGCGAACGATGCTGACGATCCCAACAGAGGGTTGGGCTGGTCAAGAGCCAAGGACCATAGGCCAGCATGGAAGTGTCCATGGTCCACACCAACAATGAATCGTGAGGGGTAGGCAAATAACCGTAAAGGCTGGAGCTGATCCATTCCAAGGCCGGTTGGTACGATTCGTCCACAACCCGCACCTGTCCAAGGGCCCATAGTCCTTGACGGCCACGTTGCGCTGGATTGGCCACGGGGGCTGTGCTGGGTACCCTACGAGCCGAGTCCAATGCCAAAGCATCGCTTTGCCACGTGATTTTGCGCAGAAGGTCTTTCCACTGGGCGCTGCCGTAGGCACGATAGGCTCCGCTGACTTGGTCCAATTGAAGGGTATCACCGGCCACCAGGTAACGGTTTTGGAGCAGGGCCATCGCCGGAATTGCAGGACCAACCCCGGAGGGTCCTGATCCAGCCAAGGTCATTTTTTTGGACTTGATTTGGTACCAGCCTCGTTGTCCCACCATGCTTCCTTGAAGGCCCTCGATGCGCGATGGGGCATCCAAGATCAAACAATCGGGTTGGGACCAATACCGACAGGATTCGGTTCGCAAGTCAAGTTCCGGGTGACGAACCACCACGTTTTTTTGAAACCGGTATTCTTTGCGATTCAGGTAACCCTGGCCGTATTGACTTTCGACCCGCAGGGATCCTTGCCGGAGCACGCCTCCTTGTTCGTAGATCGCTTCAGAATTTTCGGTGGATAAGCGCAGCGAAGGGGTTTCCAGGGACCAATCGCCTTGTTTGCAACGAACGTCTTCTTCGAAGAAGGCCCATTGTTGGCTGGTTTTCCAGAGCAAACGTTCGGATTGAATACGCAAACCGCCTTGGCCTTAAAGCATAATCTTACCGACAGCTCTGGCTGTTTGGTCATCGTCCAGGAGCACCACTTCCCGGCACCGGAGCAACCAATTTCGGTACCGGAGGACCACCCCTCCGCTTAGGGTTTTGGTATTCCCTGCGGGACCTTGGTCCATACGGCCTTCACCGGATTCAAGAATTTCAAAAGAATCCCCACCGTAGGTTTGGGACTCGGTTTTTTGGGCCAAGGCGCTATGGAAACCGGGCAGTAGCAACAGACAACCCAACAAGGAGGTCGCAAAAAGGGGGAACCTGGGCATGAAGGCGGCTCTATCACCGCAGTTTTGGTCAAAAATACCCCCAAGGCTCTAAATTTGAAGGAATCCATGAAAGTGCTTTTTTTGGCCAGTTGGTATCCGATGGGGGAGGGTAGCGGGAACGGAATTTTTGCTGTTCGTCAAGCCGAAGCCCTTCACCAGGCGTATCTCCTTGCGGGGCGCCGGGTAGCTGTTGATTTGATGGCGGTTCAACCCCTGGGATGGACGGGACGTGAGATACAACGAAAGGATGAATGGAGGGAAGAGGTCCAGCATTCCGGGGGGGTACGTCATTGGGTTAGCACTTACCGGGATGGTCAAGGGGGGCTGCTTTCCATTTTACGACAAGGTTTGGGCTGGATTCGCCTGCTTCGTGCTTACCGCACCTACCACCGCGGTGGTCCGACCGTGGTTGTCGCTCAAGTGGCTTGGAAGGCAGCCGTCGTGGCCTACTTTCTCGGCAGCCCATACGGGGTGATCGAACATTGGTCTGGTTTTTTGGTTTCCCATCCACCCCTTGGCGGCCTATCCCAACGGTGGACCCGGTTCGCCTTGCGGGGTGCTCGTTCGGTTAGCGCGGTGTCCACCTGGCTTGCCCAAGGCATGAAGGCATTCTGTCCGGGTCTGACCGTGCAGATCATGCCCAACGTGATCGATGAAGTGTTTTGGAATCGAGCAAAAGAATCTGCGGGTATTCGCCAGGCCTCTTGTTTTTTGCATGTTTCGGATTTGGCTGAGGTCAAAAACCCTGCCTTGCTTTTTGAAGCATGGGAACAAAGTGGATTGGCCCAGCAAGGTTATAGCCTCCGCGTTGCCGGCGAATACCCGGCATCAAGGCAGGCCACTTTTGCATCGGTGATGGGCGTGGATTGGTTGGGTGTTCTAGAGCCTTCTCTCTTGTGTTGTGAAATGCAGACTTGTCGTGCTTTTTTGTTGACGAGTCGTCACGAAACGTTTTCCCTTTTGGCCGCCGAGGCCTTGCTTAACGGCTGCGCATTGTGGGTCTCCTACCCGCCCTTGCAGGCTTTTTATGAAGGATTGGAAGGCCTCAAGAAGGTGCGTGATCACGAGGTATCCACCTGGGCCAAGGCTCTGCAAAACGATGTTAATCAAGAGTATACGCCATGGGATTCGCCAGAAGCCATCGAGAAGGTGCGTCAACGACTGCATTCGTTCCGCTCCATGGCTGCCGGTACGGCTTTGATGACCTGGATTGATAGCTGGAAACCATGAAAGCGGTTTCCCTGACGTTGTTTTTTCGGGTAGGTCAAACCATGGGTTCGATCGCCATGGTATGGTTAACCGCCGCGTGGATGGGGCCGGTTTTACGGGGCCAAACATCGTGGTTAAATACCCTGGTTCAAGCTGCTGTTTTGCTGAGCGGCTTCGGGGCTGGATCCGGAATGTTGTACGCGGCATCCCGTGCCCGTCGCCAAGATTTGCTGGCTTGGTTGGGTATTTCATCGGTCGTAGCGGCCCTGACGGTGGTCCTGTTGGGCATCCTGAGTGGTGGATGGGGATCGTACCGTGAGCCGTTGGTTTGGGCCTTGGGTTTGGTGGCCCTTTCGTTTTTGCAGTCTTGGTTATCCGGCCAAAGGGCTTTGGCTTTGGGTCAGGGTTCCTTGGAAAGGGACCGCTGGACAGGGACCGCCACGACGGTATTTCCTGCTTTGGGATTGGGTCTGTGTTATGGTTTGGATTTTGATCCAAGCTTGGAATTGTACCTCGTGGTCTTGGTTTTGGCCCTGCTTTTGGTAACCGCTTTGTTGGCCATTCAAATTCGGTCAAGCCGAGTCCAGGCCTCCGATGATGTGAACCATCGTGCCTTGGTTCCCACGAAGGAACTTGGGGGACTCTTGTGGTCCAAAAATCGTTGGACGGCTACCGCGAATGCGGCTCAGTTTTTGGTCTATCGCTTTCAGTATGTGGTCTTGCTTTCGGGATTTGGCGAGGCTACGCTGGGTATTTATTCGGTAGCCGTGGTCGGCGCGGAAACCTTATGGTTGATTACCCAATCCTATTCGACCGTGCTTTTGGCTCGTTGGTCGGCTTATCGAGGAGAACCGAGCACGGCGATGGTTCAACAGTCCTGGCGATGGTCTTTGCAGGCCTCG
>Ga0172376_10002548_pt1 | contig 22154 bp, 17 predicted proteins | sample Lak35m_FD_121114 | JGI IMG/M metagenome (GOLD analysis project Ga0172376, IMG submission 121114) | Freshwater microbial communities from Kabuno Bay, South-Kivu, Congo - kab_092012_35m | ecosystem: Environmental > Aquatic > Freshwater > Lake | place: Democratic Republic of the Congo: South-Kivu... | reverse complement strand
AGTAATGCGTTACTCGCCGGAGTCCAGTGCTTACTACTCCACGTGCTTGCCAGTTCTTGGCGTGTCATCTCAGGCCAGTTGGCGACATCCGCTTGCAACTCCGTCATCTTCCCATTCGCATCAACTTCCATCAGTACTTGCTGTCCGTCGCGAATAGCAATCGTGACTCCTCGATTGTTCTGCTGCCGTTGCGGTGGCCTCTTCAACCAGAAAGCAGGTTGATAAGCCCAAATAATCCTCGCGTTCGACGAATCTCCCTTCCCAAAAGGATCGCTCGGAAACGTCACTGGCGCGAGCATGGTCGGATTTACGCTACGCAAGCGATCGAGATCAGCCTTGATCAACGACCGCACATTTGACGCAAGTAATTCGCTCTTTTTGGCAAACAGATCATCTGCCGCCAAAATCTCGCCACTTCGAGCGAGCGCGACAGTCAATCGAGCCACAATCTCGCCTTCGCCAATGTCACTATCGGTATGCACCGCCAACTTCCGCAGCAGGCCTGCTGCGAGGACATACTCGCCGCGTTCAAGCATCCGGCATGCGAGTTCAAATGCCGCATTATCACCCGACCCACTCAGGAAGTATCGCTTCACAACCTCATGCACTGTGCGTTCGCGAGATTCAAGCTGCAGCAGTTCAACATCATCAGGTGCAATATTACCCAGCAGCAGCCGTGCCGTCCCATTGATATGCGATCGATACGCCAGAAGTCCCGTTGGCCCGGATGCAATGATGCGTGCTTCTACCTCCTCGACCAGCGGCCGATAACTCTGATAGACGTGTCGAACTGTCTCCTTCTGACCGCTGTGCCGGGAAACGAGCACGTCGCTCCCTTCGTCGAGCACCTTCTGCCACAGGGCAGGTGCGAGATCTACGCGCCCCGCAGCAACGAGTTTGTCTGCCTGATCGAGCAGTCGCTCAAACTCCTCATTTGTCGTCAGTGAAGTTGTTGGAACTGGCTTTTCGAGCGGCTTGTCACTGGTCGCATCGGCGGTAGAGTCACTCGGCAATTCTCCAACAACGTAAAGCAAGAACGCCGGCGAGGCGACCGCGTGCCGATTATCAAGGATTCTTTCCTTGAGCGATACAGGCTTACGTCTCGATTGGCTTCCAAGGACTCCCTCTATTGCGTTATCGACGATACTCCTCTGGACGGGATTGTCCGCTGGAAATGCCTCACGAGAGTTATCTGCCGCCGGCCTTTGATAATCAACAAGCCCTATCAAACCAATCAGCATCCCCCCCAGAGAAGTCGATAGCCCTAGTCCCATAAACACCCTCAACTCAAGCCCTCGGATGCTATTAAATATTATGTCGATGCAGAGTCAAAACGCATACAAAACGGATTCACCCCGCTCGCCCCAACTTCCAGGCTAGAAACTGCTCAACAAACAAGAGTGACACAAGCACCAGCAACACCCAATACCACATCTCGCCAGCACGACCGCCAACCGACTGTGAAAACAAATTATCTTGCCCGACAACTCTAACATTCGAACCTTCCAAAGCAGCCTCCAACAATTTGCGATCAACTCGATTGAGATCACTATCTGCAGCATGCAAATTGGCAGCAAAAAGCATCGTCGTCGCTTGGCCGTCAGGCTTCGCAACCACTGCTCGATAAAATCCCCGACTTGAAGTATCGTCAAATTCTACACACCATTTCGCCGTAGTCGAATCAATCCCAGTAGCATTATCGGGCATGGATTGCCGAGCGATCGACACGCCTTGTGGATTCGTAATAATTGCTTCCGCGCGAAACATGCTAATATCGATTGACTGCCGTATTGGCTCGCCGACAATCAAACTCGAGCGATCGACCGTTGGCTGGGCCAAAAAACGCGTCAATTCTTGTAGTAAGATCACATAGCTTGGCTGGTGCGGCCAGTCGGTCCAGTCCGCATCGGCCCCAAAACAAAACTGAGCGACACGGCCTTTCCCAACCGCACGCTCAACGAATGCCGGAGTACGCTCAGCGTCCGTGAGACGCAACACGACTGTACCTGAGTTATCGACATCTCTCGGCTCATCAAGCTGCCACCATCGGAAAATCTTAGGGAAATCAAGGAGCGCAGCAGCCTCACCTTGAAAAATACGAACCGCCGGATGATCCACTTGAGCGATGCTGACACCGCCAAACCGCTGGCGATCCTCACCCCCGACGATACCCACCAATCGCCTTGGCAGCAGCCCCTCACCACCAGCAAACAATAATTCGTTATAGAACTGCTCATCGGCTTGTGCCGATGGAAACACCACAAGCCCCCCACCTCCTTCAATCCACGTCCTAAGCGACGCAACCCGTGTCGCACTCAATCGATAAACATTGCAAAAAAAAACCACTTCGTATGGCGCAAGCGACCTGAATTCAAACTCTGAGTCGCTGACAACATCCACCTGAATCCCCGATCCGATCGAACCTGGAGGATTCAACGCTCGTTGTAAATAGAACGATTCGGACTCACTGACGTCCGTCGACGAATCACCGTCCACAATCAACGCCGAAAGAGTACTTCGTACTCGAGTTGCAAAATAACGGACGTTATCTATCGCCACAGCATCGCTCGCCGACGGTGCGTTCACCTTAGCCCACACCTCGACTGCAATCGGCGATGCATCGTCTTCGATACCCAAAAACTGATACGAAAATGGCACACTCGCGGTACCTCCACCTAGAATCGTCGGGACTGTTGCGGTCAGAGGTACAGAATTTCCAGCCGAAAACTGAATCGGAACATCATGTAATGTCTGCAGTCCGTGATTTCGTACCTTAACAGTGAAGCGACTACTACTTCCTGCGAGAATCAACTTATCTTCAGATACAATCTCCGAGACAGCCAAATTCGCGACCACATCCGAGCCTAGATCAGCCAAAAAACATCCCTTGGTTTCTAGACTGAGCACGCGCAGGGATTCGAATACAGAATCGAGCTTCGACAGTTCTTTGGGGCCACTCGCAGCGTTCGAGTCGGCGTCAACAACATCCTCTGCATTCCAATCGCTGCGACGAAGGTCAGTCAGCAGATAGACAACGCGATTGAGTTTGTTGGTATTAAGATTAATCGCTGCGAGGCACTCTGAGCACACACGCTCCCAACGGCATCTTAAGTCGGATTGCTGTAACGCATTCACATCAGCGATGACCGCAGATATTGTTTGAGCGTTGATAGACCTATCGTTAAATACCGGCCAACTTGGCCTGGACGTCAACACTAACGTCAGCGAATCGCCTAACCCCCGCTTTTCCAGATCCTTCACTAAACCAACAATTTGCGATTTTGCCTCACTGAATGGAGATGCCTGCCCCAAATCAGCACTCATGCTTGGTGAATCATCTAGTAGTATAATCCACTCAAGTGGCACCTCGTCGAACAACTCCCCAGCAGACCTCGTCGAAAAAAAGGGCCGTGCAACTAACAACCCAACGAACAACACAAGCACGCATCGCAACACCAAAAGGAGCCATTCTTCTAGCCGAACACGATGCCAATTACGCTGCTCAGCCTCAACCAAGAAGTTCATCGCCGACCAATCGATCACGCGAAATCGGCGCTTATTAAGCAGATAAATAACCAGAGGTACAAAAACCAACGAGACACCACCGACAAACAACAGCGGATGCAACATCCATTGGCTCAACCAAGCGCTCATGGAGACGACATTCTGCTAATAATCGAGATATCCGCCTACACCCCTAGAAGCTGCCAGCAACTCGATAGGCGACAATTAGCGCCCCCCAAAGATCAACCTTCTTATCCAGCCTGCAAGCCCAGCAGTCAGAGAATCACAGCATGCCTTGCCACGGTATAATAACTTGCCGTCCACAATCACCAACACACTAAATCATAGACGACTGCGAGAGGATCTCCTACTCCTCCCCCGATCTCAATCACTCCCACGCAGCGCCGAAGCAAACTTCTTCAGTATCAATTCGGCTGCACGCTCCGGAGCAAAATGGCGAAGAACCCATTCACGAGAAACACGCCCGACCTCTTCCCGCTTCCGCCGATCGAATACCAACGACTCCAATTGAGCACAAACCCCACACGGATCGACTGCCTGACAAATCGGCGATTTCTCTCCCACCAGTGACTCGATAATTTCTGGCCGCCCATTACCAATCACAGGGCACCCAGCCGCCATCGCCTCAAGACCCGCCATCGTGACCAGCCCGCTCCCAAACTGCTCAAAAACTACATCGGAAAGAGCATACTGCCGCCACACCTCTGCTTGAGTCATCTCGTCATTCCAACTTACCTGATCCCCAAGCCCCTCCTGATTCACTAACTCAACGGTCTCAGCAACGTGTCTACCTTTCCTCACAAGCTGAATATCCAGAGGAATGCCATGCCGCCGCCAGAATAACCCAAGCCCGCGGATCATCACGTCCGATCCCTTAAAATCCAGTGGAGAATCGCCAGGCAGCGCGGGTGGCTTCCAAGTCAAACGTGTCGCACAGAACACACGCATCCGCTCACCAACTTTAACATCATTCGGCACAATCTCATCAACGTCCGCCATCAAAAAAAACACTCTCTGCGAATCCGAAACCCCTATTTGATCAAGCAGGTTGTCGTTATCTGGTATCAACCCACGCGCGAAATGATAAACCAGAAAACTAGTTCGAACCGCCGCTCTTTGACGCCCAAGTAAGCGACGCCACTGCCACCGACCGTAGATTCTCTTTATAGGATTTCGAGTCGTCATGCTTGCGACAACCCGGGTTTCGCTATGAGGGTTACAGTAAAAGGACAGATCACTGCCGGTCAGCATAGCCAAGCACGGGCGCCCAATATCCCCAGCCAAACAAATCCCAAGATCGTTTAGCACTACCAGATCACACCCTCGCAATTCTGAAATCGCCGCCTCACGCTGCCAACACCGAGACGCATACGCCACTTCGCTGGGAAAAATAATTTCTCGAACCCAGCCCGAATAAGGAAAGCTGACATCATCGTATCGGCTCTCAGGCCGATGGAGTGGATCACGGCGAGACACGATCAAGCGCACATCGTGCCCCATACGACGAAACGCACGAGCAAGCATGCATGGGTAGTTATTCGTATTTCCTAAAAATCCTATTCTCACGGAACCGCCACAACATCAGGAACACCACTACGCAGGAACTTCACGGCGTCGCAGCCACAATTAGCAATCAAATCAAGAATTGTTATGCCATCCACAAACATGCCCCACTGCTGCGGGTACGGCTCATAATTATAGCTTTTATACTCGAGCCGAATTCGATGCTTTCGAAATTGATCTTCATCAAGATAGTCCCGCGCACTAGGCCCACTGAGATAACTCCGAGCCCCGACCTTCAAGAGCAACTCAATCAAGCGACCCGTCGCCATACCTGACAAATGATAATCACGCGAGCTAACAATGGGAGTTCCGATTTGAAGATAAGAACAGATGGAACGAATTAACGCGACATTTAGCCGACTTAAATTCTGCGATCCATGCCCCACTACTCCCAGCCATAACTGGATCATTTCAGAAAAAAAAGGAGCCTGCCGTAAACTCGCCGTCAACAACTCACGATGTTGGTTTCGCCAAGACTTACTTTGATCAACGATGTTCACCTCGTCTATCAATGGTTTTCCGCCAACGCCAACCGGAACCGTGATCCATCGCAATCCGTCATGCATCTTTAATCGATTGCGATTTCGCCAAGAACCCTTTGAGTACTGAACATCGTCATATATAACGAATAAATCAACGCTCGCGATGAAATCGAAGTATCCGCGCCAAGGAATATAGCAACTTTGAATGGCTCCAACTCGCATATTATCTCCAGCTATGCTCACTCACGCTCCTTGAACTCCTGCACCATATTAGCATAACTTCGCCCCTGATGTGGCCACTTCGTGACTTTCCAATCTGGACACTGACCACAGAACTGATGGCAAGAAAAGTCATTATCGAGGTGCGCTTGTCGAAGTTTCGAATAGAACTCGCCGCGCCAAGTTTCAACGATAGTTGTCGTCTCGTAATTAACTACTGTTGCCCCATGCGTCCAATCAGCTGGACAGAAAGACAGAAATCCACGTGGTGTCAAAACAATTCGTTCCCACGGATACAAGCACGGACGACGAACTTCCCTAACACTGTCCAGTCGCATCTGTTCAGCCAGTCCTATCAAAGCGCCGGCATTGGAATGCATACGTCGAACGACGACATAATCTGCACCTTGATCTCGCCAGTACTTCTCGAAATCAGCGGTTTCAGCGACATTCTCTGGTTGTTCGATATAGCTCACCACAATCTTAGTCTTACCGCCCCGCAATCGCGCCCCTTGTATCAGCCGCTGCACGTTTTCTCGTGTCAAGCGGAGGTCTCCGTTAACGCGAATTTTTGCATACGTCTCTGCCTTAAGCGCATCGATGCTTATATCAATTAGGTGCAATCCAACATCAAGAAGCATCTCATACTTTGCGGCCTGCGACAGAGCACCGTTCGTCGTTATCGCCACTGTTGTTGCCGAATTGGCAACAGCAAACGACAACATATCAAAAATCTGAGGATGCAACAGAGGTTCGCCTTCACCTGTAAAGCGAATATATTGACATACACCCCGTCCGACATCCGAGATCTCGCCAATGGCCTTACTTACGAGGCGAGTGTCAATGTGGCGTGCCTTGTAGTAGGATGACGCTTTGAATGATGGATGAGCGCAATGAGTACATGCTAAGTTGCAGATCTCCGTGGCATCAATAATCACCTGCGAAGGAAACTCCTTCGATAGTCGATCAACAAATCCGTACTGTGCATTCTTGGAACTAGGATCCGCCATCGAGTCAGCCGCATTCATTCCTGAACTCCAAATTCGTATGAGAGGCGATTTCAAGCGAATTTCAATAGACAGTCTTCCATGTGATCGCAAACGTAAACCGCGTCTTGAACCGTCATGCTCGAGCTTATGGGCAATGTCATTATCTGAGGCGCAACCTCATCTGTGATGGGCAGTTTCTGAACCCCACACAAACGGCGGTAGAGCGGCATAGTGTGCAGTGGCACATAATGCAAAGTCGCGCCGATATTTCGTTTCCGCAGTTCTCTCAAAAAGTCATCTCGCGAAATGCGAAAGCGCTCAATAGGAAGGCGTATTACAAACAAGTGTCGAGCATGATCTGGCATTGAGACCGCGGCCTGCATGACGACACCTGGCGCGGAACTCTGTAGTCGAGACACATAGTAACTAGCTATTTCCAGCCTCCGGGCTTGCAACTCAGCAAATCGTCGCAATTGAGCACGCGCAATCGCCGCTTGTAGGTCGGTGTAATTTGCTTTGAATCCCAAAGTCTCCAGCGGCGCCAGCGCGACAGTCTGGCTATGGGTAAATCTCTTCCAGGCATCTGCCATTTGACCATGCTGTCTTAGACTCCGTAGTCGCTCCACAAGCGATCTATCGTCGCAAGCAACTGCCCCTCCCTCAGCTGACGACAAGTTCTTATTCGCATAAAAGCTGAAGCACACTGGATTACCCGATGATCCAACCTTTCGGCCGTCAGGATACGTAGCACCAAGCGCATGTGCCGCGTCTTCGATAATCGCAATTGACTTCGGAAGAAATGACCGCAATCGGTTCACATCCACTGGATATCCACCATAGTGAACAACAATAACGGCCTTGGTCCGAGGCGTAACATGGCGAATAATCTCTGCATCGCTTGAGCACAATGTCTCTCGGCAGATGTCAGCAAAGACAACTTTAGCGCCCAAATACAATGCCGCATTTGCAGTACTGCACCAGGTTAGACTCGGACAGATAACTTCGTCTCCAGGTCCGACACCCAACGAATGCAGTGTAAGATGCAGTGCGGCAGTGCACGAACTAACTGTCACCGCACACTGCGCTCCAATATAGTTAGCGAACTCTGTTTCGAACTCTTGCACTTCGGGGCCCATTCCAATCCATCCGGACCGCATGACGCGGACAACTGACTGGATCTCGTCATCCGAATAATTCGGCCTACCGAACGGCAAGAAATCAGGGCGATGATGCACAGTAGGGCTCGGAAACTTTGCTTAAGGTTCAAAACGCAACCAAACCAGAAAACTACACGTCATGTTCACGGAGTATTTCGCTTCAATCAACCATATCGAAGGCACAAACGAATGAGCAAGCCAGCCATATCGACGCCTTTACGCGACACGCTTCGCAATTTAGTGCGACTTTTGGGGTTCGACGAAGCGATATCATTCGTAGTAACACTAAGAATTTGGCAATTTTTGGCTGGACCAATCTCCATGCTGGTGATGGCCATGCATGTCACCTCAGAAATTCAGGGATACTATTACACTTTTTCCGGGTTAATGGCATTGCAAATATTCTTCGAACTCGGCCTACATGGAGTAATCGTTAATCACGTCAGCCATGAATGGACGCGACTGACCCTAGGAACAACCCGTAATATCGTTGGAGAAACACAGGCCATCCGGAGACTGTCCGCAATACTCCGCTTTATGATTGTTTGGTACTCTGGAGTCGCAATCCTGTTTGCAGCAGGAGTAGGCTGTGCGGGTTTTGTCCTTTTTCGTAATGATAACTCAGGAGTTTCTTGGAAGTTTCCGTGGCTAATCCTCGTGATACTTAATGGTGCGACACTTTGGAGTTGGGCACTCACGACCTTTCTCGAAGGTTGCAACCTGTACGCAGATGTCGGACGCCTGCGACTGGTACAAGCGCTGGTCGGCAATATATTCGTCTGGATCAGCCTAATCGGAGGCATGGAACTGTGGTCTATGTCGATCGCGGTTGGAGTTCGGCTGTCGGGAGATTTGTTGTTTATCGTCTTTCGATACAGAAAACTATTTTCCACTCTGCTTAGAACTGTTCCTGAGAAATCGTTTTCTTGGAGTAAAGATGTACTTCCTTTACAATGGAGAATGGCGCTGCGTGGCGTATTTGGATACTTACTAACGGGATTATTCGTTCCAATTCTGTTTGAGTACCATGGCGCGATCGAGGCTGGAAAGTTTGGAATGACTTGGGCCGCACTATCTGCACTTGAACAGGCGGCACATGCTTGGATTGGAACACGCACCGCGCGTTATTGCAGTTTGATTGTAAATCGCGATTTTTCGACTTTAGATCAGGAGTTTAATCAGGGACTCAAAGTGTCTTCAGCCATCCTTGCTTTCGGAGTTCTCACGCTCGTAGCTGTTATCTACTGCCTCGAAGCAGATTATGTCCCATACGCAAGCCATCTTCAGAAGCGCCTGCTGGCCTGGGACACGACCCTAATCCTTGGGGTAGGCGTCGCCGGCATTCACTTGATTCGCAGCATCGGTGTCTACTTGCTCGCTCACCGAGAGGATCCTCTATTGAAAACAGCGTTGTCAACCTGCGTCTTTGCGGGATCAGGAATCGTATGGGCCGGTCTTAACTACGATGTATCGGCTATGGCATTCGTGTTTTCTGGAGTTCTATGGCTTTACGCAGCGCCACTAAATCTCACGACTTGGAATCACTATCGACGAGAGCGAGATTGCAGACTGGTCTCTACGAAGCCATAACACGAAGTCTCAGCAGGCGTGTCTCTGAGAAAGACTTATCTCAATAGCGAACGTCCAATTGATGCGACTCGCCTCTGCCTAAGCTTATCCTGCGCTTTTAAAGAATCGACTACAAGTCGGATAAGGATTGCCTATGACCAACACTCAAAGCGCGACATCGATTATAGCGTGGCTGTTGATTGCTCTACTCAGCACATTGAGCATTGCGGCCGACGTAGAGTACGTCATCGACCCAAGGGCGAAGCAATCAGTCGCCAAAGCGGTAGCTCATCTTAGAGATGTCTATTCAAAACAGCATGGCGGCCACAAGACATTGCTAGCCTACACGTTTCTAAAGTCTGGCATGCCTGCCAGCTCTCCTGAGATTGTAGACGCAATTGCGGAGATTCGGAAGAAAAGCCAAACGTCCGGCTATAGCCCTCAAGACGGACATCATGGCATCTATGAAGCGGCCACTGACATCATGTTGCTCGCCGACTCAAACCCTGGTGAAAATCGAGCGCAGATCGAGATGATTGTAAAGTTCATCTTGGGTGCCCAGCGGCCAGATGGAGCATGGACATACCCCGGTGAAAAAAATGCGGATACAAGTATCACGCAATACGGGCTGTTAGGGCTATGGGCTGCAGAAAGGAGTGGCTATAGGATACCCATGAAGGTCTGGAGCGATGCAGCCAAGTGGGTTCTATCCACTCAGTTTAAAGATGGTGGATTTACCTATTGGCCTGGCACCACCAACGGCGTCGGTAAGGGTGAACCATACCCGAACATGACGTTTGCGGGAACGACTTGCTTGTTGGTGGCGCGAATCTATGTGTACGGTGAACTCCCAATGTACGGCACAGAGAATCGACCAAAGCCCAAAAAGTTTGGGGTACTCGACGATGTGAAGGCCCAGAGTAACGTTGATGACTGGGTAAAACGCCGCAGTGAAGTTCCCGATGTCGTGCAACTGTCAGTGCTAGATCAAGGCATTGCTCGAGGGCTTGCGTGGACAGTTTCTCATTGGGTGACTGTCCCTAAAGAACCAACACAAAGCTACTTCTATTATTCTCTGGAGCGCGTTGGGGCCCTCAGCGCGAGCGACAAGCTAGGCGGCCACGATTGGTTCAACGAATGCTTGCCGGTGCTGATTAGCCGGCAAGAGGCTGATGGGTCCTGGAACGATCTGACAGAGCGCCCCGCTGCAACTGCATTAAGCACCCTGTTCCTGACTCGAACTACTGGACGAATTATAGAAAAGATGAACATTGCAGGTGGATTGCAGATCGGCGGCCGCGGCCTTCCAGACGACCTCGCAAAAGCCAGTGTCGCGAAAGGAAAAGTCAAAGAGCGTAAATCGGCAGGAGCACTTGACGATCTGCTCAGCGAACTCGCAAATCAAGATACTGCTGCCCTTGAGGACGCTCAAACTGCAATCGTCGAAAAGGTGCAAATCGGGAATCGAGAAGAACTTCTGGGCCAACTCGAAACGTTGCGACGCCTCGTGAAACATCCAAGTGGCGAAGTTCGGAGAACCGCAGTCTGGGCACTCGGACGAAGCGGCCAACTCAATGATGCCTTGTTGCTCATCCAAGCACTGAACGACAATGACATTGATGTGCTCGTCGAGGCAAATGCTTCGCTGCGATTTCTCAGTCGCAAACTTTCTGGAGTCGGGGTTCCCGAAAGCCCACTTCAAGAACTACCTGAATCGGCGACCGAGCAGCAGAAAATCGCCGCAGTCTCTAGTTGGAAACGAGAAGCTCTCCGTCGCTGGACGAGCTGGTTTACCCGCGTCCGACCGTTTGAGCAACGTAATGACCTTTTCGAACTGCTAAACCGCACATTACCCGAAGACAGCAAGTAGCTTGTGGAATCAACAACACAGCCGACTAACGCGTGCTTCAACCGCAACAAATCACAAATATCAACTTCCTCTAATGACGTATTAGAAAACACTACACAAACGATCCTCGCATGTTACGCAGTTCGTTGACTCGCCATCGCAATAATTAGGCATACCATATCGTCCTCGCCGAGCACTCAGCGTAGTTGAGCGGAGATTCACACGATGGTTTATAGACTTCACGATTAGGAGCAGCCGGGCATAAGCCGGAGCTTCCCTCGACAGTAGCGAAGGATTCTGAATGCCAAACTGCACACGACTCCGAAACTTTTTGGAGACATCATCAATTCGTGCAATGCTAATAACGAGCATGCCGTCCATTCGTTGGGCAACAAACTTCACAGGGTCGTTCGCCGCAGCCCTCGTTACCCCGTCTGGTGGCTGTTTCATCACCGATAGTCGCTATCGAATTCAAGCGCAGGATGAATGTCTTTCCCTGCCAGTTCGTTCATTTGCCAGTCCACAGAGCTTCGAAGAACTCCTCAAAGACGTGGTTCGGCAGGATAAGATTTGCCGCCTACATTTTGATAAGAATCATGTCACTGTTGCCACAATTGCGAAATGGCAGGAACTATTACCAGACGTCGATTTTGTACCCGTTAGCGACCCCGTCGATGCGCTTCGTATGCATAAAACTGACGAAGAAATAGCCAAGATTCAAGCTGCATGTCGCATTACGGAGCAGTGTCTGGAAAGATTGCTAACACTTGTTAAACCGGGTACCACAGAGCAACAACTCGTATGGGCCTTCGAGGATATGCTGCGCCCATTGGGCGCATCGATGGCATTTCCTCCAATTATCGTTGGGGGACCACGAACCGCTCGACCACATGCAACACCGGGAACACGAGCCTTCGAGTTCGGAGACTTCATCACCATTGACATCGGCGTGCGTCTTGACGGTTATTGCAGCGATATCACTCGCACTGTTGTGTTTGGAGAAGCATCTTCAAGGCAGCGTATGTACTACGAACAACTGCTCAAAGCACAAGTAGCATGCATCGATCGCATTAAACCGGGCATGAAAGGCAAAGAGATCGACAGCTTAGCAAGAGAGATCCTTAATGAGAAAGATCTGGGACAATTCTTCGGGCACGGCCTTGGGCATGGGCTTGGCGCATTGGTACATGACACGGGCCGCCTCTCTTCGTCAATCGATCAAGACATTGAAGTCCGCCAAGTCTGGACGATCGAGCCTGGATTTTATATCGACGGATTTGGAGGCGCTCGAATTGAGGACGATATCGTGATCGCCCCAGAAGGCTGCAATCTACTAACCTCGTTTCCGAAACATCTAATTGAACTCCCGTATTGAACGGCCAGTCGCCGCAAACTAAACAGAAAACCCCAGTAATCAGCATGTCCCGTAATAAATACCACAATGCAGTGCAACGCACGCACCTGCTACGATTTTGGGCTGTTTAATACTATCGGCTATTAATCCTGAAAGGCATTACATATGCCGAAACTTGGCATAAACATCGATCATGTAGCAACCATTCGCCAGGCTCGGCGAACTATTGAACCAGACCCAGTCTGGGCAGCATCTCTGGCAGAACTTGGAGGAGCCGACGGTATCACGATCCATCTGCGCGAAGATCGACGACACATTCAAGATCGCGATGTGCGAATCCTACGCGACACTGTTCAAGTAAAGCTGAACCTCGAAATGTCGATCACTGAAGAACTCATCCAGTTCGCCCTGGAGATTAAGCCTGCACAAGTAACTTTGGTCCCAGAAAAGCGTGCCGAAATCACAACAGAAGGAGGACTCGATGCTGTCACACATCGTCGTCACCTGAAGGACGCTGTCGACCGATTACGCTCAAATGGAATCGCAGTCAGTCTCTTCGTAGATGCAGATCAAAATCAAATTGCCGCATCGAAGGAACTGGGAGCCGACGCCGTGGAACTTCACACTGGCCGGTACGCCGACGCTGTCGGCGAATCCATGCAGCATCGAGAACTTGCCAAGTTGACCAATGCCGGGGCATTTGCCATCGAAAACCAGCTGCTGCTACACATGGGCCATGGTCTCACGTATCGTAATGTCGTGCCGATTGCGAGTATACCAAACGTTTGCGAATTAAATATCGGGCACAGCATAGTCGCCCGCGCGGTAATGGTCGGATTTGAACACGCCGTACGGGACATGAAAAAACTGATCTCTCTTAAATAAATATGTTATTGTGTATGTCGCGACTTACGATACCCAACAAGATTCTCTGTTCTATGAATAAGAGTGCATCGCTGCCGCATAAGTATCTGCAGTTCCGATGAATCGCGAGGTTACAATTGAACCCAGAAGCCGATAAACTGCGAACCAAACAGAGGTAGCTTACAAAGCAAGGCCACCGACAGAGTTCGCGTCAATCCCTAGCATGTTTTGAGAGCATGCATTCACTAAAACAGCGACAAACTTGCCAAGCGGTGCAGTATTGCTGACTGTTAAGAACACCGATCATGACAGAGGTTGCAATGTCCGCGATACTTGGCGGCGGTTATACTATAGAAGGCGACACCTTTGATTACCGACCTGTTCCTCCAATCGCGGTAGTCAGTTTGATCACCGGCATTCTGGGAATGTCGAGCTTGCTTACGGAATTCGCACTACCTATCGCGCTGGCTGGCTGCATCCTAAGTATCTTCTCCTTGCGGAGTTTCAGGAGAAACCCACATGAACTCAGCGGTAAGTTTTTACCAGCCATAGGACTCATGCTAAGTTCATCATGCTTGCTCGGTGGATCCGCGCTGCATGCATACACATACGCAACCGAGTTACCGCAAGGCTATACTCGTATCAACTTTACAGCCGACATTTCAAAAAAAGGTTTTGTATCAATAGACGGATACACTGATTTTCACGACGACGTCAAAGCGCTCAGCGGTAAACTCGTCTTCGTCAAAGGATATATGTATCCGGAAGGCAAGATTGACGGTATCCGCCGCTTTTTACTTGTACGCGATAGCGACACCTGTTGTTTCGGAGGACAGCCTGCCCTCAGTGACATGATCCAAATTGTGATGAAAGACGAGTCCCTCAGCGCATCCTACAGTCAATCGATGGTTGCAGTCGGAGGGATGTTCAAGCTTAGCGATCTTCGCCGAGCAGGCAGCCTCACTCCTGCCTATGAGATCGAGGCGACTCATTTTTGCATCGCGAAAAAGAGATACTAACGAAGCGTCCAATTGTGAGATGACGCCAAATTATAGTCACGCGAATTGAAAACAGCGAACATCAAGCCTAGTGGAGTTCCGCAATGAAGAGATCTCACTCTGGCTGGCTACTGGCAACGATGAGCAACATAGTAATTGGTTGTGGCGAGCCACATCCGACAGACCAATACAAATCTGTTTCACATGTCGAAGCAACGCAATCTCAGCACGCCATCGACGTAATTGCGTCGACCGATTTAACTCTGCAAAATTTATCGATAGCCGCCGACACGCCATCAAGACCTAAAGCAGACTCTGCCCATCCGGCACAAATTGAAAACAATCCAGCGCCAGATCTTAATTCCCAATCCGATCCTAGACTCAGTATTTCCCCCGATAAAACGCAGGGGCAATCGAGTACCCCAAAGCTATTAGTTGCAGAGAAAAATTTTCAACCGGTGTCCTCTGACAACGCTATTCACCTGAGTTTTGATGATATCGACCTAGAAAAGATATTTGACACCAAAGAGGCGCCAAAGGACCTACCTAAATATTTCCCGAAATGGCTCAATTCACTCAACGGACAACGAGTGCGTATTCGCGGTTACATGGTGCCGACATTTCAGGCAGATGAGCTTGTCGCATTCACACTTGCGAGAGACACTTCCGCGTGCTGCTTTGGTCCGAATCCAAAAGTCAGCTACCTTATTGAGGTGTGGATGAAGAAGGGAAAAACATCAGAATACATCCACTACCGGCCATTCGATGTCTTGGGCGTTCTACATGTCGGCACCGAGGTCACTCCCGGACGACTCTACACAATCGACGACGCCGTCGTCATTCCTAAATAGTGACATCTCTGCAGCGAGAACACACACATCGCGAAGTTCACAATCAGAAATTGACACTCTCTGGCACACGAGCCAGATCAGCGAAACGCATGGATTCACTAATCCACGCCAACGTTGCCGTTCCAGTAGGCCCCGAACGATTCTTGGCGATAATGACGTCTGCTTCACCCGGTCGATCTTCAGGGTCATAAGCCGCTGGACGATGCAAGAACATCACCACGTCGGCGTCCTGTTCGATAGAACCGCTTTCTCTCAAGTCGGCCAATCGGGGCCTCTTATCCTCTCGCAGTTCAACTCCGCGATTCAACTGCGCGAGAGCAATCACTGGGGACTCCAGCTCCTTTGCCAAGAATTTCATACGTCGGCTAATTAAGGCAATCTGTTGTTCACGTGGAGCCTGCTTATCCTCGGGCTCCACGAGTTGGAGGTAATCTACGATAATCAAACCTAATCCTTGTCGCCTCTTGAGCCGGCGGCAGATTGCGCCGATTTGCGCCATGGTCCTCCCGGGAAGATCATCTATAAATATCGGCAACTCGCTGAGTTCTTGCGATGCGGTCATCAGCCGATCTTGTTCAACCTCGTCTAATTCGCCCGCCCTCACGCGATGACCATTTACACGAGAGCGAATACAGAGCAGTCGCTCAGCAACTTCTAGTTTTGATTGCTCAAGGCTAAAAATAATAACTGGCGTTCCCGAACGGCCAGCAGCCTCGGCAATATTGCAAACGAACGCAGTCTTGCCCATACTCGGACGCGCCGCCAAAATAATCATCTCAGTCGTGTGAAAACCGTTCAAGATCTTATTGAGTTCCACAAAACCAGTAGTTAGACCACTTATCTCACCGCCCTTCTCAAGACGAGAACTAATACGGTCCCATGCGTCCATTAGAATGTCGTGAAGAGCGGTCTTCTCGACATCAGCTTGCTGCTCAAGAATCGAAAAGATCCGCTGCTCCGCTTTCGCCAATACATCCGCCGTTTCTCGACCGCCCTCAAAGCACTCGGTCAAAATCTCGTTGCATGCGTACGTCAATGCTCGCTGAGTGGCCTTATCTCGAACGATATCGGCGTAGTACTTGGCATGAGCTGCATGCGGCACGGCACTAAGAACTTCCGCGAGGTACTCGATTCCACCCACGGCCTCAAGTTCGTTCGTCCGGGCTAACTCTTCGCCCAACACCACAGCATCAATGCCTCGAATTCCGCGGTCATGCAAACGCAGAATTGCCGAAAACAGCTTCTGGTGGGCGTCGCTGTAGAAATGATCGGGCTTAAGAACTTCGACAACTTCGTCAATCGCCTCGCTCAACAACAACACACTGCCAAGAACGCCTTGCTCCGCTTCAATATTCTGAGGCGGCAGCTTACCTGCAAATAGTTCGCCCGACGGACTACCGCCTCTAGAACGTGGCTTAACCATATCCCGCGTACTCCTGCCGCACTAAGGAATGACAGGCGAAAACGAAAGTAGCTCGAACAGTGCCTGTTCGAGCTACTTATAGCAAACAACAATATATAAAACTCGCCAACTACGTCTTGGCGCCCGCAATTACTGCCTTCGGAACAACCCAAACCTTAACCTCGGCATTGATGTCGCCTTCAAACTGCACCTTAACAGTATACATGCCAGTCTCTTTGAGAGGCCCCTCAAGCTTCACGTGCTCTGCACTGACTCCATAACCTGCATTCTTTAACTGCACGGCAATATCAGTGGCAACAATAGAACCATAGAGATGACCATCTTTGTTGGCATTGGCCTCAATCGTGACACTGTACTTGCCAACCTTCTCAGCCAACTCCCGAAAAGCTTGCACACGCGCAACCCGAGCCTCTTCTTGCCTCTTCTTGTGCAACTCAACCCGGCGTCTGTTACCTTCTGTAGCAACAGTAGCAAGGCCATAGGGCACCAAATAGTTACGAGCATAACCAGCCCGAACGCGAACGATCTCACCTTGCTTACCCAAAGACGGGACTGCCTCTGCTAACAGTACATCCGCCATGCGGTGAGTCCCGGGAATTGCCTTAATTCGTGTATTCTTTGACATAATCTCATCCAACTCTCATCAAAAGCTTAAACGCCGTCAAACTCAGAGCGATCAAAAGGGCACTTCGTCAGATGGTGGACCACCCAACATTTCGGACTCAAAGCCACTTTCACCGGACCCAACGGGCGGCCCGGCGTCAAATGCGGGGGGGCCAGAACCAGCTCGACCACCGGACTCACCCCGAGTCCCCAGCAATTGCATGGTTTCGCCGACAACTCGAAGCTTTGACCGCTTCTGCTGAGTCTGTTTGTCTTCCCACGTATCAAGTTGAAGTCGGCCCTCGATCAAAACAGGGCGGCCTTTACCGAGATATTCTCCTGCAATTTCAGCCTGCCGACCCCATAATGTGACATCAACAAAAGTTGTCTCTTCACGCTTTTGTCCGGTTTGACGATCATTCCACACTCTCCCAACTGCCAAACCGATTTCGGTCACAGCCATTCCAGAGGGTGTATACTTCACCTGCGGATCGCGTGTTAGATTTCCAACAAGAATCACTCGATTGAAGCTGGCCATCAACAATCTCCTAGTTGATCCTCATCAGGTTAAAAACATTTTAAAGGGCTCTACTCGACGATTGCTTCCTCTGGAACCCCTAGATCGGACGAAGCATTATCTCCCACTTGCTCATGGCGAAATGCCTCACCACCTTTAACTAGCTGAACCATTCGATCGAACAAGCCTTGCGGATGAGAAATAACCAAGTGACGAATCACTCGATCATTCAGCTTGACGATACTTGTGATTTGACTAATTGCCGCTCCAGGGGCAGTAAAAAAAGTTAAATAATACAAACCCTTCTTATGCCCATTGATTGGATACGCTAACTTCGCATCCTGCCAAGGACGATGAGCGACTATGCTACCGCCGGCCTTTTCAATAATTCCACAAACTTCCACGCCAGCCGCATCTGGATCTGAACCAAAGCGACCACTATCAACAATAAACATACCTTCATAATAGTGCTGAGCCAACGCAGATACTCCCACTTTAACTTAGTCGCAAAGCGCACTCAGCGACAAACAACTTTACTTTGCCAAACTTTCGACCGTCGACACGATCGGTTGACTCATATTTGAAATGAATTCAAGCGATTCATCGCCGAAACCGCACCATCACGACTCCAAACCTCTAGGCCAGCCACAACCCAATCCAACAGTGATGGCAACTGTACTTGCTCACGAGGATCGAAGTTTCGAAGCACATAATCAGCAACCTGAGCACAATTCGATGGACGGCCAATTCCAATTTTTAAACGAGTGAACTCGTTGGTTCCAAGATGTTCAATCAGACTTTGGAGACCCTTTTGCCCTCCACTAGAGCCCCTCTCTCGCATTCTGACCTGGCCAAACTTTAAATCTACATCATCTACAACTACTACGACATCTTGGAGCAGAATTTTGTAAAAATCTACAAACCTTCGCACGCAGTAGCCGCTTAAGTTCATGAAAGTCTGAGGCCGCACCAGAAGAACCTTTTCTAGTCCAACAGCCCACTCAGTCACCAGTCCATTAAATTGGCCACCAGAAGCACAAAGCTGATACTTCTGAATTAGCGCCTCAATCGCCAGAAAACCTACATTATGCCTCGTATGTTGATAATGCACCCCTGGATTTCCCAGTCCGACGATCAACTTCATCAGCAACACCACAAAACCTTGGCAATTATTTGCTCGCGCCTTCGTCGTCCTCAGCCTTTTTGCGCCCTATTACCTCAGGCTGCGAACCCGTCTCAGACGCCTGCACAATCTCTACATCCTTCGCTTCATGCACCCGAATTACAATAGCATCCGGAGACAATTTGCAAGTTGCGCCAACAGGCAATTCCAATGCTCCAACGGAGACCGAATCTCCGATTTTCAGCAACCCGATCTTAACCTCAATCCGCTCAGGAATGAGATACGCCAGGCAATTGAGCGTAATCTTGTGAATCAAATGATCCATAACGCCTGACGACAACTGACCGCGCGTCACCACATCGACGTCAACATCAACCCGCGCTTCTGGATCGACACGTTGAAAATCCACGTGCAACAACTTCGTCAGAAACACGTTCCACTGCGACTCTCGAATGAGAGCCTTGCTGATATTTTCTCCAACCTGAAGGTCAACCACGTGTGCGCCAGACTTTACGACGCGCGTAATCTCGTCGGATGGGATTGTGATACTGATATTGGGCTGCCCCAAACCATAGACGTTGCCGGGCACTAACCCTTCGCGCCTCAGACGGCGTGAATTGGCTGTCCCAATGAGTTCCCGAGGTTGCGCGATAACCGTTGGAGATACCGACATTTGGTTGAAACTCTTTCAATATCGATTCATGGCTCTAAAGTCGTTGACGCACGTTTGCGCGTCGGTCCCAAGGAGTGCAGTACGCCACTCATTCCTGTCAAGATAACGGGCCACTTTTAGGTCTGCAACCAACTTGGTCCACGGTCAATTGGGGCTTTAACAGGCTACGTCACCCCAGTCGCACTCAGGAGCAGATCGACTCAATGAAACAAGTCCGAGTAGTTGATCTGTAAACTTGCCTACAACCGAAGACGCCGGGCAGATACGCCCCCTCTCCAACTCAACACAACGACGCGTGCTGCGAGCAATGATTCACCAAGCATCAACAGCAATACGATAAGGAGGCTAACGCGAGTTGAGATTTTAGAATCAGAGGACACATTGAGGGGCACTGCACCGAATCCGGCCTTCCCGTCAGCAGAGAGGTCTACGGTTGCCGAGCCTATTCCAGTTCCTTCATGTCCAAATTGTTTTTTTTCTGCCACAAATCCTTCTTCGGCATTGACTACGGAGACAATTCTCGTGTCTGGCCGCTCAGGCGAGTCGTAGTCGACACAATAGAGACCACTACGCGTGATTCCGTCTAGAACGATATATTCCCACTGCTCTTTTCGCAGCGTTCTAAGCGCCTGAAGAGTTCCGTCAGGCGCGCGCAGTCTCGGCACAACAGACGTCGCTCCCAATGGATGCCTCAACATCGCTGTGCGACCAACTTCAATTTGTCGGACTTCTGGACTCCTAACTACTCTCAGCGTTGCCTCGTGAAGCAACGGCACAAGGCTCTGCGCTAAAGCTCCCCAAGTACTCCAGTCACTTCGAGGTCCTGTTGCGAACACGACAGAGTGTCCTCTTCCGAAGTCACGTTCGATAATCGCAGGGGCTGCATTATTCAGACGCAGAACAACATTTGCACCTGCACCTAGTTCCAGTTTCGCATATCGAAAGACCAGCACCGCTTCTAGCCCTGAACCTGGATTTCTCTGGAACTCCCGGAGAAGTGAATGCTTCGACTGACCGGCATCGAAATACAATGCGCCGCCAATCCCTTCACTCTTTCCGTCTCCGATTAGTTTTCCGGGAAATGGCCCACTTCCATTGCGATAAAGACCTTCGTTAATAGTTTCGGGCGATGCGGTGTCATCGATCACGACAACTAAACCACCTCCATCGCGCACAAAATCTTCGAGCAGATGGATCTCTCGCTCATTCATACGCCAAGTGCCACAAAAAATGACGACGTCAACCTCACCCAATCGGGTTGATGAAAAATCCGTAGACCAAATGAGCGTCGGCCGGATAGGACTTGATGGACGTTTGCTCTCAAGCTGAGGGGCCAAACCTTGAGTGACATAGAAGGCGGTTGTTGGAGCCGTTAGATTAGCATTATTATCCGAGGGCTCGACAACTAATACGCGTAACTCATCACGCACAGGCAGTATTAAGCTGCGGCGATTGTCAATAGGCAACTGATCATCTTCCACACGAACTTCAATGAGGTGCTCGCCAGGAGACTGAATCTGAAACTGCCAATCCACCGACACAGAGATATTCGCAGGCAAGTCAACGCGTTTTGTTTCGATAATTCGATCGTCGATTAGTAGATCAACAAGTTGGCCGCGCAGCGGCGACATCGAGCCTGTGCTACGAATCACGGAAACCACACGGGACGGTCGATCAAGCAATCCATAACTGCGATCGGAACGCAATTCCGTTACTGCAACATTCGGACTAGAACCGTTAGAAGCATTGACGATCGACAAACTCGCCACGCTTTTTAATTCTGACACTATAGGATGGTGACTTGAATTCTCAGTGCCCGCCAGCGGCATCAAAAAGCTTTCCTGCATATCGGTGAAGACCACAACTTGCTTTTTCGGCACATCAGGTGCTTGACGGGTGATCGCCAATAGACCTTGAAGGGCAAGCGAGAGATCGCCCGATGCGTCGCTGACTTTGAGGCCCTGGATCTCCTGAGTGATGAATTCCACTGACGCGGACGGGTGAGATAAAACAGCAGTCACCCCATCATCTGCGACTCGCACAATACTCCAAAGATCGCCAGTTTGGGCTTTTTCAACAAGCTTAAGCGCCTGTTGCTGCGCTTTCTCGAATCGCGTCAGGCGACGAGCATGTCCGTCGTCCAGCGAATTCCCTATCGCATCCACCTCTTGAAACTGCATACTATAGGACGCATCAAAAACTAAGATGTAGTGAGTTGCAGCTTTATCAGAGGAGATACTTGGCAACACATTCCACATGGGTCGGGCCAATGCCAGGACGAATGCGGCAATCACAGACATTCGAAGCAGCAACAGTAAAAATTGATCGATTCGTGATCGACTGGGACGTTTCTGACAGGCTTGCATCAAAAAACGCATTGCTGCCCAACGAGTCT
>Ga0172376_10002545_pt1 | contig 22158 bp, 23 predicted proteins | sample Lak35m_FD_121114 | JGI IMG/M metagenome (GOLD analysis project Ga0172376, IMG submission 121114) | Freshwater microbial communities from Kabuno Bay, South-Kivu, Congo - kab_092012_35m | ecosystem: Environmental > Aquatic > Freshwater > Lake | place: Democratic Republic of the Congo: South-Kivu... | reverse complement strand
TCCAGGTCTGCAATGACCGCTTGCGGCTCCACATCTTCGTCGGCAAAGTGGCATATGAGCGCAAGGGCCTCATCGAGGGGCACAACCGCTCCGCGGATACTGAATAGTTCAGTGAAGCGCTCAAAATGCACGGCTGAACTGTAACCCTCAATGTCGATCGCTCAGACATAGGTCCGAAAGACGGACTACCGTTGCCAACATGTTCCCAGGACACTTTGCAGCGCTCAACCCCAACAAACCCGCGGTCATCGACGCAACAACCGGGTCAATCCTGACCTACAAGCAGCTCGACGACTCGGCCAACAAGATCAGCAACCTGCTTCGCAGCCATGGCTTGCAAGTTGGCGACCACATTGCAATTTGCATCGAAAATCACCCCCGATACTTCGAAATCATTTGGGGCTGTCATTACGCAGGATTGATTTATACCGCATGCTCAAGCCGACTCACTTCAGATGAACTGTCGTACATCATCAACGACTGTGGAGCCAAGGCTTACATCACGTCAAAGTACAAAGCAGATCAAGCAACAGAGATTCTCAGCACAACTCCCGGAGTTGACTTGCGATTGATGATTGACGGAACCGTTTCCGGATACGAGAGCTTTGAAGACGCCCTAACGCAATGTTCAGTCACCCCGCTTAACGAACGCATTGATGGCACCGACATGTTGTACTCCAGCGGAACTACTGGGCGACCAAAAGGTGTGCGTTTGGAGTTTGCTCGCAGCCCACTTGGCACACCAAACGCACTCACAGGTCTTGGACAATTCCTCTTTTCATTCAACGAAGATGTTGTCTACCTCTCTCCCGCGCCGCTGTATCACGCTGCCCCGCTTCGATGGAACATGTCAGTTCATCGCACAGGTGGCACGTCAGTAGTGATGAATCATTTTGATGCTGAAGAGTTCCTTCACTGCATTGAGCGCTACAAGGTGACCCACACGCAAACTGTTCCGACCATGTTCGTGCGAATGCTCAAACTCGCGCCAGAAATTCGAAGCAAGTACAACGTCTCAACCTTGACTTGTGTGTTCCATGCCGCTGCACCATGCCCTGTAGAAGTGAAGCGTCAAATGATCAATTGGTTCGGCCCAGTCATCCATGAGTACTACGCAGGAAGCGAAGGCAATGGCTTTGTGTATTGCAACACCGAGCAGTGGCTCGCACACCCTGGAACAGTTGGTGTTGCGCTGAATGCAACTATCCACATTTTGGATGATGAAGGTGCAGTCCTCCCGGTGGGTGAAACAGGAACGGTGTACTTCGAGAGCAATGCCAATTTCGAATACCACAATGATCCGGAAAAGACGAAAGCATCGCGTGACCCTCTGGGGCGAGGCTGGTCGACTCTTGGCGACATCGGATACATCGATGACGACAAGTTTTTGTATCTCACCGATCGCAAGGCATACATGATCATTTCTGGTGGAGTAAACATTTACCCACAAGAAGCAGAAAACGTATTGGTTAACCACCCAGAAGTAGTCGACGTTGCAGTCTTTGGGGTTCCCAACGACGAATTCGGTGAAGAAGTAAAGGCAGTGGTGCAACCAGTCGCAATGCCAACTAGTGACTCCGATCGAATCGAACTGAGCAAACGGCTGATCGCATTCTGCAAAGAATCACTCGCCGATTTCAAGTGCCCTCGCACGATCGATTTCCGCGAAGAGCTTCCACGACACCCAACAGGAAAGCTGTACAAGCGTCTGCTGAAAGACGAATACTGGGCGAAGTCTGGACGAAGCATTTAGCTTTTCGTCATGACACATCCATACGTGCAGTCAACCAAGCCAATTGCGTTCGCCCACAGAGGTGGTGCAAGCGACGCCCCAGAAAACACCATGCCAGCGTTTCAACGGGCAATGGACTTGGGCTATCGCTACATCGAAACCGATGTACACGCCACCAAAGATGGCGTGCTGCTCGCTTTCCACGACGATGATCTGTTGCGCACGTGTGGCCAGCCGGGTTTGATCAGCGAAATGACATATGACGAAGTGAAACACTTTCGCATTAACGGTCTTGAACCAATCCCACTTATGCAAGAAATATTTGATGCATGGCCGAATGCAATGGTCAATATCGACTGTAAAGCCGACACTGCCCTGCTTCCTTTAACCACTGCTCTTCGTGGGCCTGGAATTTTGGATCGGGTCTGCGTTGGATCGTTTAGTGATAAACGTCTTGCGACACTCCGAGAATCATTTGGTCCTGCTCTGTGCACATCTCTCGGACCCCGCGAAGTCGCAAAGTTGCGTGTTCGCAGCTGGGTTGGGCCGGCACGTAGTTTTCCTGGCGCATATGCAGCCCAGGTGCCGCACAAACAAGGCCCGCTCACCATCACCGATCGAAAATTTGTGGATGAAGCTCATGATTCTGGACTCAAGGTTCATGTGTGGACCATTGACGATCCGGCCGAGATGCATCAATTGTTTGACCTCGGTGTGGACGGAATCATGACAGACCGCCCACAGGTGCTTAAAGACGTGATGATTGACCGCGGTATTTGGTGAGCACTGTCTTTACCTCTACAGCTGTAGGTCTGACATACCCAGACGGGACAGATGCACTCCACAACACCTGCGTCAGCGTCGCTGCCGGTGAATTTGTGTCAATCGTGGGGCCAAGCGGTTGTGGAAAATCCACGCTTCTCCGTTTAGCGAGCGGACTCATTGCTCCAACTTCAGGCACTATTACTCGCGCTGGAACTGTGCAATTTGTATTTCAAGATTCAACGCTCTTGCCGTGGAGATCCGTGCGCCGAAACGTTTCGCTCAACCTTGAATTGCAGAAGATTGAACAGTCAGTAATTGTCGAACGCACCAATAATGCGCTCGCATTAGTGGGACTTCTCGATAGCGCAGAAAAACTTCCACGACAACTGTCGGGTGGTATGAAAATGCGAACCTCTCTTGCTCGATCCTTGGTGTGCGAACCCGATTTGTATCTTTTTGATGAGCCGTTTGCAGCACTCGATGAATTTTCACGTGAGCGATTGAACGTTGAACTTCGAGCCATGCTGAGCACGAGAAACGCAGCATCGCTGTTCGTGACGCACTCCATCGCAGAAGCAGTTTTCTTGTCTCATCGAGTGCTGGTGATGTCGCCTCGACCAGGAACCATTGTTCGGGAGTTTGTGATTCCATTTGGACCCGACCGTCAGCAAGAGCTGCGCTACTCACCAGATTTTGCACATCTTTCTGGCGAAATCGCTCAATTGCTACGTGAGTTGATTGCATCATGAGATCAAAATTCATCAACGCCGCCGGACCAGTAGCCGTGTTCCTCGTGTTCATTGCACTGTGGTACGTGGTTGCCTATTCACTGCATAACAACTTCTCCCCTGCATCGGGAAAGCCGATGATCATTCCTCCACCTCATCGATTGTTTGAAGACTTTCACGGCCCAATACGCGATCGAATATTCACTGCATTACTCATCAGCACTCGAACTGCATTCACTGGGCTCGCTTTGTCTGCATTCCTTGGCATCATCATTGGCATTGCCATGTCGCAAGCGAAATGGATCGAACGATCCCTCTGGCCTCACCTCATCGCGCTTCAGGTGACACCAATCATCGCCATTGTTCCACTCATGATTCGACTGATTGGGGCAAATTTCACTGCACGCGTCACCGTCACCGTCATCATTTCGATCTTTCCAATTGTGTCGAACACATTGTTCGGCATTCAGTCAGTTCAACCCTCTTTGCACGACCTATTTCGTCTGCAAAACAGTTCTCGCTGGGTAATCCTGCGTAAATTGGAGCTTCCAGCAGCATCGCCCGCAATCTTTACCGGGCTGAGGGTTGCCGCTGGCTTGGCAGTCATTGGTGCCATTGTCGGCGACTTCTTTTTCACGAAAGGCGACCCTGGCCTGGGGCAATTGATCACATTTTTCTTCTTGAATAATTTATCTGGACCAATGTTCATCACAGCACTGTTCGCTACCGGTTTAGGTCTTATGCTCTTTATCAGCTTCGGCGTTTTGAATCGGATTGTCATCGGAAAATGGCACGAATCAGTTACACGTTAAGCAATCACAAACTACAAACTGGAGACCCTATGAAATTGTCATCCGTCCTTCGCTCTGCGTGTGCACTTGCCGCTGTAGCCCTCATTTCCGCTGCGTGTGGAACTTCTGGAGAGAGCGACTCTTCTCCAGCAACTCCGCAAACGGGAGCACTTGCAGGAATTTGTCCAGAGAAAGTTGTTGTTCAAACCGACTGGTTCCCTCAATCGGAACACGGAGGTGTGTATGAGTTGCTAGGTGCGGATGCAGTTTCATCAAAAGACTCTGGCGCAACAGTTGGAACCCTCACGGTGCAAGGTGTTGAACAAGGTGTACAGCTTGAAATTCGTGCCGGTGGACCGTTCCTTCAAACCCCAGTAGTAACCGCGATGTATTCAGATGATGCCATCACGCTCGGCTATGTCGGCACGGATGTTGCCATCACTCGCTTCGTAGATGCACCAACGATCGCTGTGTTCAACGCGTTGAACATCAACCCTCAGGTGGTGTTGTGGGATGGTGCAAAACACCCAACTGCTCTAACACTTGCTGATGCCGCAAAGGAAGTGAAGTCAATTTACGTATACGGCGACCCAGCATGGACCCGCTATTTCGTGGCTCAGGGCATTTTGTCCAAGGATCAGATTGACAGCAACTACAAGGGCAACTTGCTCCTCGCAACTGAGGATGCCGCACATCAAGGCTTTGCTACTTCAGAGCCGTACAAATACGCAAACTTGGAAACCGGTGCCGTAAATGTTGCGTACACGTTGATCCATGATTTGGGTTGGAACTCGTATCCGCAAAACCTGGCACTTCGAGCTGACAAGTTAGAAGAGTTGCGTCCATGCCTCGAGTTGCTTGTGCCGATGCTGCAGCAAGCCCAATTGGACTACCTCGCTTCACCGGATCGCGCGAACGCAATCATCAAGGCTGCTGTTGTTGCTTATGACAGCTGGTGGACACAGTCCGATGGCGACTTGGCAAATGGTGTCGAACAGATGCGCACTCTCAAGATCATTGGCAACGGCGATACGCCAACGTTTGGTGATCTTGAAGAAACACGTGTGAACGACTTCATTGGAAAAGCAACACCGGTTTTGCGCGAACAGGGCTTGGAAATTGCTGATATCGCAGCAAGCGACATCGTGAACAACGAGTTCCTCAACCCTGACATCACCTTCGCAGGCTGATTTCAGGCGTCTTTGACGCTCCACTTACGCTTGGCGACTGGATCTTTATCGCTCCATGGGAAATTGATCCATTCGTCGGTGTATTTCCATACGTAATCGCACTTCACGATTGATTGCGACTTTTCATACAGCACCGCCAAGCGTGTGTCTGCGAGTTGGCCTTTGCAGAACTCCAGCACATGCTTGAGCGTATGCCCAGTATCGGCAACGTCATCGACGATGAGGACTTTTGAATCTTTCAGGTCAACCAAACTTGGAACCGGCGGAAGAATCATAGGAACTGCCAAGCGCTCGTTCACACCGGTATAAAACTCAACGTTCATGGTGTACGTGTTCTTCACCGACAACGCATATCCGAGTGCACCAGCTGAGAGCAATCCACCACGTGCAATTGCCAAGATAATGTCTGGCTCATATCCGCTTTCAGCAACTTGAATTGCAAGTTCACGACTTGCCACTCCGAACATTTCCCAAGTCATGATTTCACGGATCTCGCTCAAAATTGCTCCCTCACTACTGGCGATTGCTTGCCGCCAATCTAGTTCATTGAGCCTGTTCAAACGGGCAGTGACGACACCCACTCAAACAGCAATACCCACGATCGGCCAAAAATTTTGAAGTCATCACGGTGAGCCCAGATGCTGGATCGCGATAACTGGGATTGCCTTCTGCGATCGCCGCTTGGTGTCGTGATTGAATTTCGGTAAAGCGCGGGTGTTTTGGACTCAAGCGTATGACAAGTGCTACATCGATTCCATCTGGACGAAGCACACTCATTGCAGGGCTCCGAGCATGGTCCAATACTCGGGCCAGCTCTTCGTGACCACCATTGGATCGTTGATGACCACGCCCGTCGTCACCAAGCCGATCAAAGCAAGTGACATGGCAAGTCGATGATCATGATGGGTATTTACACTGCCCCCATGAGGCTTCGATGGATGCACCGTCAACCCATCTGCGAGTTCATCTACCTGCACTCCAAGTGCACGAAGTTCGTGGGCAAGATCGCCAATTCGATCGCTTTCCTTCTTGCGAATGAAACCAACCCCTTTGATTGTGGTTGCAGTTTGGGCAAATGCTGCGACAACCGCAAGCGTTGGCACTAAGTCGGACATATCGCGCATATCGATTGTCACGCCCTGCAATGGACGGTCTTGTGGTCGCAACAGGACCACATCGTCACCAGCTAACTCAACTAGACAACCCATGCGCACCAACACATCGACAAATTTGGCATCTCCCTGCAACGAAGAGCGCCCCAGTCCCGACACCACCACTCGCCCACCAGCAATCGCTGCGGCAGCAAGTGGATAGGAAGCTGAAGATGCGTCAGGTTCTACTTCGTATTGAGCACCAACATAATCACCTGAGTCATAGCGAAAAACGTGATTGTCCCGCTCAATTGGTGTCACTCCAAAACTGTTCTGAACACCAATCGTCATCTCTAAATATGACTGCGATACCACTTCGCCTTCGGTGAGAATTTCAAGCCCTCGGGAAAGCTTTGGTGCAATGAGCATGAGCGCCGTAGTGAACTGGCTTGATGTCGTCGCAGCAATCCGGATGCGGTCACTTGTTTGTTCCCCACGTTTTACAGCAACAGGAAGAACACCCGCTCCATTGAGTGGTGAAACTTCAAGACCGATATCGCTCAGTGCTTGGTGTAAATCATGCATTGGTCGTCTACGCAGAGCATCTTCACCCGTAATGACCACTTCTCCAGCACGCAAAGCACTCACTGCGGTGAGAAACCGAGCGGTGGTTCCAGCCAGACGAGCATCGATAACAACTGGCGACTCCTGATTGACATCGATACCCGAGGCGAATGTTGCCGTACTGCCATGCGTTTCAATCTTCGCTCCAAGCAAAGACAGCCCCGCGAGCATGGAGACTGTGTCATCGCCAGTTGGCAGGTTGCCAACTGAACTCTTTCCCGAGGCCAACGCTGCACACACGAGTGCTCGTGCCGCAACACTTTTAGAGCCGGGAACTCGTACCGTTGTATTGAGTTGTGCCCGTAGCGGCGTTACCAAATGAGGTTGACTTCCGCTCATGTCAATTGCTGAATCGATGGACGAAACCCTCGTGCGATTAATCCACCCTTGAACACATCTTGGCTTGCACGATCAATGACCAAAACCAATATTCCTCGATCACCTTCCACCGAGTGCGCAACTTCAAAGTTCGCGGTGTTCACACCCAACTCGGCTGCCAATGAGAAAATCTCTGCGGCTGCGCCAGCACGGTCAGGGATGGGAACGCGAACTTCAACTACGTCAAGCAAATTGCTTACCCGTCCTGGCAGATTGGCGCGCGCTACACGAGCAGTTTGCAAACGCTGTTTGAGTTCTTCGGATTTACCTTCATCCACGATTACTCGCATTGCCTGTAATCCGCTGATCATTCCGTCGAGCGCGCCAACGATTGCCTCACGATTTTCTTTGCATACATCAAGCCAAATTGCAGGGTGCCCCGATGCCACACGCGTCATGTCTCTGAACCCACCTGCAGCCAAACGCAATACCGCAACGTGTTCTTCAGCGTGATCATTTGCCAGCGACATCAGCGTTGCTGCAGTGAGATGAGGTAAATGGCTCACAATGGCAACGAGTTGGTCGTGACGCTCTGCGCTGAGCACGACGAATTCAGCACCAAGTTCTTTTACAACTTGAGCTACATGTGCAAAGTTGGCGTCAGGAGTGTTTTCGGACGGAGTCAATACCCACACTGCACCTTCAAACAAAGATGCATCTGCACCGGCAAGACCGACAAGCTCGCTACCAGCCATTGGATGACCGGCCACGAAACGTGAGTCAGTGATCTCGCGAACAATGTGCGCCTTCACACCGCCGACATCGGTGACCAGCCCTTGCGTTGTTTCAAGAGCACGCCTGACTTGATCGGCTACCGAAGAAACCGGTGTGGCAACGAATGACAACTCTGCGTCGGCGTCGATGCCTCGTGCGGCGACCAGTCCTAAACGGAGAGCTTCCTCTTCGGTATCTGGATGCAAGTCGTTTCCCGTGACATGCCAACCCCTTGCAGTAAGCGCCGCAGCTAGTGATCCACCAATCAGCCCAAGCCCGAAAATGTTTGCTCGACGCTGTTTCACAGAGAAATATCGTAACCGAGCACTACTCGGTGACTGCCTCTATTAAGAGTTTGACCTCAGCCTGTGTAAGGTTGCGCCATTGGCCTGGAGCGAGTTTCTTGTCCATGATCGGGCCGATGCGCGTACGAACCAACCGAATCACTGGATACCCAACGGCATCACACATGCGTCGAATCTGACGATTCTTACCCTCATGAATGACCATTCGTAACACACCTTCTTGCAGCTTGCTCACCTCTGCTGGTGCAGTCAATCCATCTTCCAGTTCGATGCCACTTCGCAAACGATAAATGGCGACGTCACTGACATCAGCAGATGAGATGTCAACTTGAACCAGATACTCCTTTTCAAGACCGTACTTCGGGTGCGTGATGCGGTTCGTTAGTTCTCCATCATTGGTGATGAGCAGCAATCCCTCCGAGTCACCGTCTAAGCGACCAACTGGATACACGCGTGGCTCCGCCGGAACAAGGTCGACAACGGTCTCCCTATTGTGAGTATCGATTGCCGTACTGATGACATCAACTGGCTTGTTGAGCAAGTAATACACCAAGTCCGGTCGAACCCCAACAGGCGCTCCATCAATTTCAACACTGTCTACATCAACATTGACGCGACGGCCGAGAACTGCAACCTCACCGTTGACCGTTACACGACCCTCAGCGATGATCTCTTCGCATGCCCTTCGACTTCCCCACCCACGCTGAGCGAGAACTTTCTGTAAACGCTCGCCCTCGTCGTTCATTGCGCAGGCGGCGCGATTCGCAAACCTTGTTCAAGTGCTTCAACGACAGCCGCGTCAGGAACAAAGTCAGCAATTGGTGGCAGAGCCGACAGCGACTCAATACCTAGACGCTCAAGAAAAAGAGAAGTAGTTCCGAACAAGACCGCTTGACCCGGACCATCATCTCGCGAAGTCTCAGTGATGTAGCCACGAGCTTGCAACGTTCGCATTACCGCGTCTGGATCCACTCCTCGGATTGCTGCGACTTGACCACGCGAAATTGGTTGCTTGTACGCAATGATCGCAAGTGTCTCGAGCGCTGCAGATGAAATGCGTGCCTGTTGGCTATCGAGTACAAAACGCTCAACATAGGACGCCACATCGTGATGCGACTGGAATCGGTAGCCACCGGCAACCTTGACCAATTGGAAACCGTGACCCGCTTCTTCATACGTCGCGGCAAGACGCTCGCATAACCCATCAACAGAAGCGACCGAAATTTCAAGGAGTTGAGAAAGCAGCGTCGGATCAACTGGCTCCATAGCAACGAGCAGGATTGCTTCCAATGCACGAACAGATTCCGCTGAAATGTTTTCTTCGCTCATGAATTCCTCTTTGTCATCCTTCGTAGTCATCAATTTGTAGAGCTGCGACGAATCCTGTGTCATCCCCTGCAGTCCATTGCACTTCAATGTCTCCAAAACGATCTGACTGTTCAAGCGTCACTCGACCTTGTTTGTACAACTCGAGAATCGCAAGAAACCGCACCACGACTTCGATGCGATCATGAATTGCTTCAGTGATCTGCCGAAATGTCACCTTGCCCAATTTTGGAAGCGTTTCGAGCATTTCCATCAGCGCATCTGCAACACTTGCGCGAATCGGAGCAACGTGGAACAGATCAATTGATGTTGGGGGTTTCGGCTGGGTGACGCGCAAATACGCGCGTTGCAAGCGAGATGGAGTTACACCATCGAGCATGTCGGGAAGCAGATCGGCGAAGCGCTCGTCTGGCCCTGAGCGGCGAGGAAAACTCAGACTTGCTCGTTCTGTCAAGTGACTGAATACGGCAGCCACATCCTTGAAGGTCTTGCAATCAAGAAGTCGTGCCAGCAGCAGATCGCGTTCTGACCACAGGGCCAACTCTTCGTCCAGATCCATGTCTTCGCGGCCAGGAAGTAAACGTCGAGTTTTCAGTTCGACAAGCGTTGACGCGATGAGCAAAAACTCTGTCGCAACGTCGAGATCAAGCATTTGCATGCGCTGGATTTCTTCGAGGTATGCCTCAACGATGCGGGTCAGCGAGACCTCATGGATATCTACTTCTTCTTTCAGAATGAGGTGCAACAGGAGGTCGAACGGTCCGTCATACACCGGGGTCGCTACCTCATAAGCCATGGCTAGAGATTAGTTCACCGAGCCGAAATGTCCTGAGCCCGTTAAGCCACTTGCACTAGCGTTGAAATGTGGCTCGCGTACTTTCTTGCATTCAGCCGACTGGCGATGTTCACCTGGGCAACTATTTGGGTGCTCTCCGCAACTGGGTCTCAGGGCAACATCACAACGATGTGTTCCATGGCATTGTCGACCTGCATGCCCTCACCATCACCGACAAGCCTGGCGTCCTCGGCAAGAACACTGTTGAACTTGCAGCAATGCTCTTCGCAGTTGGGCTCGACCCAGAAGTCGCAACGGTCTTTGTCCAATCACATGTCCCAGAACATTCGCAATTGGGATGGATCATGGAATGCACGGTGAGTTTTGGTGAATTAAGCAGAATGACTCAGTTCAAGGACAAATCAGCCAAACGCGAAGCCGACTTTGTCTCTGCCGGTCTCTTTACCTACCCAGCATTACAAGCCGCCGACATCTTGTTGTACGACGCAGCCGAAGTGCCAGTTGGCGATGACCAGCGTCAGCACATTGAAATCACCAGAGACATTGCTGTGCGATTCAATCATCGTTTTGGCGACACGTTTGTCTTGCCAAAGGCAGTCACACCTCCTGCCGGTGCGCGTGTTATGGACTTGCTTGACCCAACATCGAAAATGTCGAAGTCATCTGAAACAGATGCGGGATGTGTCTACCTGCTCGACGCACCAGCAGCTATTGAGAAGAAGTTCAAGCGCGCTGTTACAGACTCTGAAAATGAAGTTCGCTATGACCGTGAAGCAAAGCCCGGGATTGCGAATCTGCTTGACATCTTGAGTGCGGTGACGGGAACGTCGACGCAACAACTTGCCGATCAGTACACGCAGTATGGTGCGCTCAAAAGTGACTGCGGGGCCGCTGTTGCAGCGATGCTTACACCAATTCAAGCCCGATACACAGAACTCATGAATGACAAAGCCGAACTTGGGCGCCTGCTACGAATTGGTGCCGAAAAAGCTGGTGCTGTCGCACAGGCAACTCTTGCTCGTGCACATAACGCAATTGGGTTCTACCCTCTCTAAATATTGTCGGCCGAGCGAAACGCGGCGGCCACTTCTGCATCACAGGTTTGATTCAGCACTGCAATCACATCAGCGTGTGATCCTGCGTGTCGAAGCATGGTGATGCCAATATCTTCGTGTTGGTGATACAGCGCAAATCGTTTTGTTCGCGGCCCAACCACTGTGGCACAGACCCGCATCAGCGTTGACAGACTACTTTGAATTTTTCCGATGTCATGCATCAGCACACCAGCTCTATGTTCACGCGATGCTTCCGGAAGCAATACAGCAAATCTTTGTGCAACTTCCACGCTGTGACGACGGTCGGCGATACTGAATTGATTCCACAAACTGAATTCACTTGCTGTAAGCGTTGAACGCACCATGTTCAGCTCGTCTTCGGTGACATCTTTGCGTGACCACGACAATATGAACCGCTTCAAGAGATGCACCAAGTACCTCATGCTTTCGCTCCCGAAAAACCAATACGGGCTCGTGGATGAGATTCTTTGTACATGTCGAATAACACCTCATTGTCAACTCGCGTGTACACCTGAGTGGTGCTAACTGATGCATGACCAAGTAACTCCTGCACTATTCGCAAATCGGCACCATGGATCAACATGTGTGTTGCACACGAATGCCTCAGCACGTGTGGCGAAACCTCATCTCCCACTTCAGCAATCTGGGCATACTTTCGAACAATTCCCCACGCAGCTTGACGACTGAGCCGCGTGCCGCGTGCACCAAGAAACACTGCGTCCGCATGATCACGCTTCGCCCATTGCTCAGGCACCAACATCGTTCGCCCACCGGCACCAAGCCATTCTTCTAAAGCCGCCTTTGCATGACTGCCAAATGGCACAATTCGTTCTTTCGAACCCTTACCGAACAGGCGCACCAACTGGGATTCCATATCAAGATCCGATAGTGAAAGTCCGCACGCTTCTGAAATTCGGGCTCCGGTTGCATAGAGAAACTCAAGCAACGCACGGTCGCGCAACGCAAATGAATCCACTCCAGTGGCTGCAGCCAAAATTCCCGCCACCTCGTCTTCGCTCAGAGCCTTGGGGATACCACTTGGCACTTTCACCCCATCAACCCCAGAAGTTGGATTATCCGCCCGCAAGCGCTCTTCAACGAGGTACCGGTGCATCATTCGCACTGCTGCGTACATTCGAGCAACGCTCTTTGCGGCCTTTCCCTCCGCGCGAAGGGAAGCAATGTACTGCTCGATCACAGGCGACTGTGCCGAAATCACATCGCAGCTTTTCGCTACAAGAAAGGCCTCGTAACGAAGAAGATCTCGTCGATACGCCTCGATCGTTCGCGGCGACCTTCCCTGCTCAATGGTCATCCAGGTGAGAAAACGCTCGCTGTATGTCAGCGACGACATGGGTAACTCGTTATGCGCGAATTGATGGCGCTGTAGTTGGTTCGGCGACTGCTGCTGGATTTTGCAGTCTCACCACTCGATGTTGCAGCGATGCGCCAATAAGTTCGCGGAACAACGGGTGTGGCCGATCGGGACGACTCTTGAGTTCGGGATGCGCCTGAGTTCCCACCCAGAACGGATGATCGGACATCTCAATGAACTCTACAAGTCTGCGGTCAGGTGATGATCCGCTGCACACAAACCCAGAATCTTCGAAACGAGCACGGTACGTGGAGTTGAATTCGTAGCGGTGACGATGGCGCTCGCTCACCACAGACTCACCGTATGCAGTAGCAACTTTGGTTCCTGGCTCAAGCTGTGCGTAGTAAGCACCAAGGCGCATAGTTCCGCCCATATCGGTAACATCTCGCTGATCGATCATCAAGTCGATGACTGGGTTCTGCGTTGTGGGATCGAACTCTGTTGAATGTGCATCAGTAAGTCCAAGAACGTGACGAGCAAACTCAATGGTCATCACTTGCATACCCAAGCACAGCCCAAGGCACGGAACGCCATGTTCGCGAGCGTATTGTGCAGCGCGAATCTTGCCTTCAACACCGCGAGCGCCGAAACCGCCAGGAATGACAATGCCATCTAGAGATGCCAATTGCTCTTCAGCAAGAAGCCCTTCAACATTTTCGGCTTGGATCCAGACGATTTCAACGTTTGCTGCGTGATGGAAACCAGCGTGCTTCAAACTTTCGACTACCGAAAGATATGCGTCATGCAGTTCTACATATTTACCAATGAGACCGATACGAACCGGTGCTGTTGATGCCTCTACGCGAGCAACCACTTCGCGCCAAGGCGTGAGATCAAGTGGTGCATCAATACGCAACACATCACAAATCTGAGTATCAAGACCTTCGTCATGCAAAATAAGTGGCAACTCGTAAATGTTGCGCGCGTCTGCCGCATTAATGACATTCTTTTGATCTACGTCACATTGGTTAGAAATCTTGCGCTTCAACTGATCGCTTATTGGCTCATCGCTACGACACACGATGATGTCTGGCTGAATACCACGCGAACGAAGTTCCGTGACGCTGTGTTGCGTTGGCTTTGTCTTCTGCTCGCCGCTCGGACCGATAAACGGAACCAAAGTGACATGCACGTAACACACATTGTCGCGACCAGCTTCATTTCGGAACTGACGCACAGCTTCAAGGAATGGCAAAATTTCAATGTCACCGACGGTTCCACCAATTTCGGTGATCACTACATCGATGTCGTCGGTTGCTAGGCGCTTAATGCGGCGGCGAATCTCGTCCGTCACGTGCGGAATTACCTGAACGGTTCGTCCAAGGTAGTCACCTCTGCGCTCGGCGGCAAGAACAGCCTGATAAATGCTGCCGGTAGTCGCATTTGATGAACGCGACAGATTTTCATCAATAAACCGCTCGTAGTGACCAAGATCTAAGTCTGTTTCTCCACCGTCGTCAGTGACGAACACTTCACCATGTTCGAACGGATTCATGGTTCCCGGATCGACGTTGATGTACGGATCCAGTTTTTGCATTGTCACGCGCAAGCCGCGCATCTTTAACAGTCTGCCGAGTGATGAAGCGGTTAAACCTTTTCCAAGGGAGCTAGCAACGCCACCTGTCACGAACACGTGCTTTGGCATTTTTGATCTCCGTCCGCTCTCTAGGTTCTGTCGAAGAACCGTTTACCTCACGACGGGAGATAAGCATAACCTGTCGAGGCCTACCGCCGAGAACGCTTAGTGGGTGCCTGACTGCTGGCAACAGATTTATGACTATCTCGCAACAATTCACGCGCATGTTCAAGGGCTGTTGTCTCGGCAACTCCTCCAGAAAGCATTCTGGCGATCTCGGCAATGCGCTCTTCCTCGCTCAACGTTGCGGCTTGTGCGAACGTCTTGCCACTGCGCACCGACTTGGATACCTGAATATGGGTTTGGCCTGCTGCGGCAACTTGAGGCAAGTGGGTCACCACCAACACCTGATGACGCTTGCCAAGTAGCGCAAGTGCTTGAGCAACCGCCACAGCGGCCTCACCACCGATACCCGCGTCAACTTCATCGAATACCAGCGTGTTTGGCCCAGACGACAACACCAAACGCAGGGCCAACATGGTTCGGGCAAGTTCGCCACCTGAGGCAACTTTGGTCAACGGCATTACCGGAGAACCTGGATTGGCAGCCAACAGAAACACCACATCATCGCCAGGATCCTGTCCTACCGAAACGTCGATTACCGCGTGCGCCATGGCAAGCGTGCGGAGGTTCTTTTGCACCTGTTGGGCCAACGGTGCGGCACCGTCTCGCCGAGCCTTGCCCACTACCGCTTGAGCGGCTTCAAGTTTGCGCACTGCAACTGCTCGTTCCTGATCGAGGGTTGCTGCGCGCGCTTCAAAGGACTCCAACTCCGCAAGGCGCAATGCACTTTCATTCCCAAAGGTGATTACTTCCTCAAGCGAATCGCCGTACTTGCGCCTTAAGTCAACAAGCAACTGGCGACGCTGACGAACCTCATCAAGTCGAGATGGATTCTCTTCGATCGAATCCGCTTCATCACGAATGTCTGCAGAAATGTCTTCAAGTTCACTTTGCAGCGCCTTCAACCGTGAAACAAAACCTGCGAATGGCTCCTTGTTGCTAAGAACGAAGACCGCATTACCCAGGCTGTCAGTTGCACCAGACTCTTCCGATAACGATGCAACTGCTTTCCACAACGCCTCGCGATAGTTCACGGCGTCTGCGAGAACATCTTCCTCACGCGACAGCTGCTCATCTTCGTCAGCACCTTGCAGAGCCGCTTCAATGATTTCGTTTGCTTGAAAACGCAGGAGGTCGATTTCGCGCGCCCGCATACGGTCGTCGCCACCCAGAGTCGCAAGCGCCGCATCAATTTCTGTAACCACCGCACGCGCATTGCGTAGCGGTTCAAGATCCACATTGGCGTAAGCATCAAGGGCTTCGCGTTGCGCCTTTGCTCCAAGCAAACTCTGATGCGCATGCTGTCCATGCATGTCAACCAAGTCGAGTCCGTGTTCTGCCAACTGACCAACCGTTGCCAAACGCCCATTTACATATGCACGCGAACGCCCGTCAAGTGGAATAGTGCGGCACAAAATAACTTCTTCGTCGCCGAACACAAATCGACCTTCAACGCGCGCTTCAGTTGTTCCTGGTCGAACCATTCCGGCATCGGCTCTTCCGCCCACCAAGAGATTGATCGCTTCAACAATCATGGTCTTGCCTGCGCCAGTTTCACCAGTGAGCGCTACCAAACCTTCAGACAATTGCAAGTCGAGCGTGTCAATCACTCCAAGATTTTCAATGTGTAGCTCGGTGAGCACTATTCGTCTCCCAAACCAAACTTCGCTCGCACGATTTGGTGAAACTTTGGTTCCTTAAACAACCGAATGAAAATTGCCTGACAAGTATCTGGCAAGTACACCACTAAGTCGTCTTGCGTAAGGCTTGCTACCCCGCGACCATCAATTGCTAAATCAACTGGACGAGTTCCCACAACTTTGATGTGTACCGACTCATGTGGGTCGAGGACGAGCGAACGATCAAACAACATGTGAGGAGACACCGGAGTGATGAGCAACGCGCGATGTCGTGGCGACACCACTGGACCACGTGCGCTCATGGAATACGCCGTACTTCCTGTTGGTGTAGACACGATGAGTCCGTCTGCCGAATAGCGTGCGAAATCTTGACCATTGATCACCAAGTCCAACCAAATGGTGTGACCCGATTGATGCTTTTCAAGCACTGCCTCATTCAAAGCGCGATATGAAACAGATGCCGAACGATCTGCTTTGTGGAGGGTGACACTCAGCATCATGCGTGCGTCAATGACATAGTCCGTACCGGACACACCGGATTCCCACTTGTTCAATGCATCAATCAATTCTTCAGGATCAATTTCGGTGAGGTATCCAAGCGTTCCTACATTTACGCCAAGAATTGGCACTGGAGCACCGTCAAGCATGTGCACGGCACGTAGCACCGTCCCATCGCCGCCAAGGCTGACAACAAGGTCGGCATCCATTGCATGACGAGGATTCGCAAGTTCTGGACTGTTTAATGCTTGCGCATCAAAGTCATTCATCCACAATTCGTGTCCGCGATGTATCGCCCACTGTCGAAGATCTGACAACAATTCAGGTATTTCGGCACGCGAATGATGCGCAACAACAAAAATGTTCGCCATTACCTACCCGATTCCCACATGATCACGCCTCAAACCTATACCAGACCAAATATTCAACATTGCCCTCAGCGCCGTGAATCGGAGATTCGATGCACCCGCTCACCGCCCATCCCTGTTCTGCAAAGGACTCATTCACTTCCCCGACAACTCGGTCGCGGATTGCTTGGTCGGCGATTACCCCTTGGCTCTTATCCACCTCGAGTTTGGTGGCCTCAAACTGGGGTTTTACTAACACCACCAGATTTCCCGATCGTGACAGACGTGCCGTGAGCGCCCGACTGACGGATTTCAACGAAATAAACGACAAGTCGGCAACGACCAGATCAAAAACGCCGCGCAACGCGATCGGCAAATCATGTTCATCATCTTCGAGTTGGCGCACATTGAATGAATCAATAACAACGACGCGACCATTTGTCGCAACGCGTTCATGCATCTGCGACTTGCCCACATCAATGGCGATCACTTCACCTGCCCCGCGTTGCAATAGACAATCCGTAAATCCGCCCGTAGAAGCCCCAGCATCAAGCGCACGCTGATTACTGACGTCTATATCAAAGGCAGCAAGGGCGGCGTCCAACTTAATTCCGCCGCGCGACACGAATTGATCAACTAATTTCACCAAGAGCTCATCTGACGGTGCCACCTGTCGGCTGTGCGTCATTACCACCGATCCATTAGCAAGTACCACGCCTTCGTCAATCAGTGCTCTTGCTTCAACGGCGCTTTCAGCAAGTCCACGCTGCACGAGCGCAGCATCAACACGAACCCTTCGAGTACTCACGCTCTAGCGATACCTCTCAATAACAAAGTCGGCAAATGCAGCCAAGTCATTTCCCTCAAAATCAACATTTTGCAATTCATCTTGCGTATGAGCAACCCCACTCCGCACGTGCGCAAAGTGACAACCGAGGGTCTGGGCAAAAGCGCCATCTGTTGACACTCGATCTCCCACCATCCACGCATCAGATAGATCGTTCACGCCAAGCACATTGCGAACCAGATTTGCCATTGGCGCGTACGGCTTTCCAGCAACTACTGGTTGCACACCACTGGCAGTTGCGACTGCAGCAACAATCGCGCCGCCCCCTGGGATAACGCCATTTGGTGTCGGATACGTAGCGTCATCATTCGTAGCAATGAATCGCGCACCGTTTCGGATTGATGCCGACAAACGCGTCAATCCTGCAAAGTCAAAAGTCCGATGAAATGCCACCACAACCGTGTCCACTTCAACGTCTATCGGCAACTCTGGATCATCAGACCTGCCAACAAGGATTGCACCAGCATCTGTAATGGCCTGCATCACGCCCGGACCGCCACACGTCAACACGCGCTCTCCAGACTTCAACAGAGCACCAGCTGATTGTGACGCTGTCACCACTTGACCAATGGCAGGAATGCCGATGCTCTCCAGAACTGTTGCCTGTTCTATTGCAGAAGCGTGTGAATTATTGGTCACAAACAAAACTCGATGACCAGCTTCCCTCATTCTGTGAATTGCATCTACTGAACCCGAGATCGGTTTATGCATGAGCCACACGACCCCATCTAGATCGCACAAAATCGCTGGCTTCACTGGCACACTGTAAGTGTGCCTCGTTTTGAACCCTTTCAGGCGCTCCGTTATGGGAGCACTATTGACCTGAATGATGTTTGCTCGCCACCGTATGACGTGCTTTCAGACACCGACCGCTTGGCTTTAGCGAACAAGCATCAGAACAACATTGTTCACGTTGATATGCCATTGGCGCCATCTGGAAATGCCTACGAGCATGCTGCATCGGTGCTCTCACAGTGGATTAGCAGTGGCGTTTTGGTGCGCGAAGATGCACCGTCATTCACGCTGTATCGCATGCAGTTCACCGACCCCACAGGCAAACCACGCAACGTTGTTGGAGTTATCGGAGCCCTAGAAGTAGTTGATGAGGGCGCTGGTGGCGTACTGCCTCATGAACGCACCACCCCGAAGGCAAAAACCGATCGTCTCGAACTCACACGCGCAACCGATGCCAACCTGTCTCCCGTATGGGGACTGTCACTTGCACATGGTCTATCGAAGTTGCTTTCCGAACCAGGTGAACTGGTCGGCAGCGTTACTGATGACCTTGGAGTCATTCACAGTGTTGAGCGTGTTGCAGATGACGCCCGCATTTCAGCAATATCTTCTGCGATCTCGTCGCACCCGGTTGTGATTGCGGACGGACATCACCGCTACGCCATCAGCCGCACCTACCGCGATGAAACGCGCGAACGCATAGGCAGCAATTCGTCTGGCGCCGAACTCACCATGACATACGTGAACGAGCTCATTGACGAGCAACTCAGCGTTGCCGCCATTCATCGCTTGTACGAAGGCATCTCGTACAAAGAGTTGGCTGCTGCACTTTCGCCATTCTTCACCATCACCGATGCAGACCCTGTTGGTCCAACAACGTTGTCGCAGATGAATGAACGCAGTTCGCTATGCCTAGTTGCGAAAACCGGACGAACACACTGGCTCACACCGATCGCCGAAAAATTCGCTGGCGTTCGAAAACTTGATAGCGCTTATCTCGAACATGCGCTTTCGAACGTGCAGCATGAAGTTCGCTACCAGCACGGAGTCACAGAGGTTCAACACGAATTGCAAACAAGCGACGTAACCGCGGCGATTCTCATTCGACCAGTCAGTGTTGCCGAAATTCAGCGCACGGCAAACGAAGGTTTGCTCATGCCCCCGAAATCGACATTCTTTGCGCCGAAACTACGAACAGGGTTCGTAGTGCGGGAGATGAAAACGCGTTAGTGCGAACCGATTGCCGAAAGGCGATCGCGAACATCTGAGAAGTCTGGATCGTTGTGCGCAATCTTCTTGAACCATTCGCGTGCGTTGATTACATCACCTGAACGGTCATACAAGTCTGCAAGTACATACCACTCACGCAGGTGGTGTTCACGAACTTTCGCTGGATCCTTCTTCGTTTGCTGCATGATGCGAACGGCATTCTGAATGTCGCCCTTATCGGCTTGCGCACTGGCCGCAACAATGCGACCTTCGGCAACAATCGCAGGATCCGGTGAAGCATCCTTCAATTCCTTCCACAATTCGTCGACCTTTTCGTAACGCATCAGCGCGCGATAACAATCGGCAAGGACTGGGTGATTCAACGTTGAGGCAGGCATCGCAGCACGTGCCTTTTCCAGATGATCAGCGGCGTCGCGCCATTGGCCCAAGCGGTACAACGACAAACCAGCGATCTCGTGAATGAGATGTACTCCCTCACACTCGCGTGTGATTGGAATGATGATGCGCTTGGCATCTTGGTAGCGGCCCTTTTCGAATGCATCGAGTGCAAGAGCAAGCTTGCCTATGAGGCGCTTTGCGGCTTGATCGCCAACAATGCCAGCAATCTTTTTACCAACAGTTGCTTCTACGTGTGCAAGGGCTGGTGCTGATGCACGCTTCTCGTCACGCTCCAAATGAATTGGTGCATCGTTGTCACGGCTACCCGATCCACGGCGCGGCGCACGAGTTGAACCCTCGTCCTTCCAGCGCTCTTGCTGATGATCGTTACGTGGTGCTGCATCGCGATCATTGCGACGACCACCTGTGCGTGAACGAACTTGATCGGCACGACGCTGCGCATCGGTTTGTGGACGCGCTGGACGATCATCAAAACTGCGTGGACGATCATCATCACGACGCGGACGTACTGGTCGATCCCCAGAGCGACCACGTGATGCGGCACGATCGGGACGATCCCCAAAACGACCGCGAGTTGGCGGACGGTCATCATCACGACGCGGACGCACTGGACGATCCCCAGAGCGACCACGTGTTGCAGGACGATCTGAATCAAAACTGCGCGAGCGACCTGGACGATCGTCAGAACGGCCACGTGTTGATGGACGATCATCATCACGGCGCGGACGACTTGGACGCGAGTCGCGATCTGCAAACCTGCCACCAGCTGATGGACGGCCCGATGACGGACGACCGCGACCGGCTGGACGATCATCGCCACCACGCGGACGACCTGGACGATCTTCAGATCGGCCACGTGTTGTAGGACGATCGGAATCAAAACTGCGCGGACGACTTGGACGGTCGTCATCACGACGTGGTCGTGCCGGACGGTCAGAGTCAAAACTGCGCGGACGACTCGGACGGTCGTCGTCACGACGTGGACGGGAAGGTCGTGAATCGTCACGACGAGGGCCTCTGGCTCCAGCGCCACTTGGGCGAGCCGGACGGGCTGAATCACTATCTCGTCTTGGGCGACGCGGACCACTTCTGTCTGGTGTAGGCACCCATCAATACTACCGTCACACCGATGTAATTCAGCGTGAGACTACAGCACCAGAACGTTCACTCCAAATTGAATCGAATCAACAATGATTACGGGCATAAACGACAAAAGCCCCACGCTTTCGCGTGAGGCTTTTGTTCAAATTAAATCTGGCGGCGTCCTACTCTCCCAGGGGGTCTACCCCCAAGTACCATCGGCGCTGACGGGCTTAACTGCCGTGTTCGGAATGGGAACGGGTGTGTCCCCGTCGCTAAGGCCACCAGAAATCTATTGTCAGTTGAGACGTACACATCATCTCACTTTCGTATCACAAGGATACGAAAACGCGATGCGCGTTCGAGTCTCAAGGACTCCAGAGCAAGCACGAGCATAAAATCCAAGCCCTCGGCCGATTAGTACCGGTCAGCTAAAGATGTTGCCATCTGTACACTTCCGGCCTATCAACGTGGTGATCTCGCCACGGGCCTTACTGCATTGACTGCATGAGTGATCTCATCTTGGAACGGGCTTCCCGCTTAGATGCTTTCAGCGGTTATCCCTTCCGGAGGTGGCTAATCAGCCGTGCCCTTGGCAGGACAACTGACACACCAGAGCTCCGTCCGTCCCGGTCCTCTCGTACTAGGGACAGCCTTCCTCAAATCACTTTCGGCTGCGGAGGATAGGGACCGAACTGTCTCACGACGTTCTGAACCCAGCTCGCGTACCGCTTTAATGGGCGAACAGCCCAACCCTTGGGACCTGCTTCAGCCCCAGGATGCGATGAGCCG
>Ga0172376_10002544_pt1 | contig 22160 bp, 15 predicted proteins | sample Lak35m_FD_121114 | JGI IMG/M metagenome (GOLD analysis project Ga0172376, IMG submission 121114) | Freshwater microbial communities from Kabuno Bay, South-Kivu, Congo - kab_092012_35m | ecosystem: Environmental > Aquatic > Freshwater > Lake | place: Democratic Republic of the Congo: South-Kivu... | reverse complement strand
TACCGATCTCGCCGTGGAGTCGCGGAAAGACAAAGAACACATTCCCTCGGTCAAGCAGTTCGCGACGGCTCTGGTCACGATCACAAAGTTCCTGGAAGCCTACAACAGCGCCGACAAGGACGTCCTCAAGGAAGTCTGCGCCGAGGGGTTCTTTAACAATTCCCTGGAACCTGCCGATCTCAGCACGGTCCCGCTTCCCTCGTCGGAGCAGGCCATTGGCCACTATCAGATCCGTATGGATTCGAGCGTGGTCGATTTCGTCGTCCAGCGCAGTTCGGATGTTGTGAAGCTGAGTCTGTTGAAAATTGAAGGTGAAGATTCAGAGACACCCGTGAAGTACATCGTGCAGGATGTCACGCTGTATGAGCTGGATGGCCGCGAAGAGAAGCGGCTTTCAGCGCTGTTTCTTTCTCATGCGATGGTGGAACTCGTTTCGGAAGCTCTGGCCCGTCGAGAACTGGCAACCTTGAGAGTCATGACCACAGCCGACTTCCGGAACAAAGTCTGGTCGCGACTGGATGACCGGATGTTTCTGAATCTGCCACTGCCGGAAATTGAAGCTGAGAAGCCTCGTGTGCTGACTACCGTCTTCATGGGTGACGCCACGGAAATCACAGTCAATCAGGGGACGAGGGCGCTCGTTTATGTGCTGCAGGATCAGAAGGGAGAACTGCTGGTAGATGATGTTCTGATCCCCGTTTCCAATCGTCCCAGTTCGTTGAAGAAGAATCTGGAAGTGCTGATTCCTGCGTATCAGTTTGCGGAAGCCTGGGTCGCCGCCGATATCGAACGGCTGCAGCGGCTGTCATCCAATGACCTGAATGGCACAGTCTGGCATCAGACTCTGGAAGTTCCGTCCATCGGCAGTCAGCCGCGCGAGTATTTCTCCGCCCCGGTGACGTCGCTGGAGTTCACGGAAGACCGGGCAGTCGCAGGTCTGGGGGATGACCGCTTCGGTGCTCGCGTTCTGCTGGTGAGAGAAGGCGAGGACCGCCGTTATGTTGTGGATGACGTGCGGTTGATTGCCGGGCCGGAGCTGAGCCAGCGGATCGAGATGAAGGCGGCCATGCGGTTCGAGATCTCGCGTTTCCGGAAGCCGAACGAACAGGCTCCGATCCGTCGCGTTTCCGGGGTGGCCCCATCGACGCCCGAGTCGAAACAGAGACCGGCTCCTGCTCAGGAGAGCACCGGGGCAGCGCTCGAAGAGGTCTCTCTGGAACCGGTGGTGGATCCGTTTGCTCCATAAGCCGTGGCGGAGCGGGCATCAGTCGGCGGCGTCCGACCAGCCAGAACTTGAGCAGCACCACAACTTGAGCAGCGACGGAGATGCTGGTTGTTGGGCCGCAAAGGTCGTACATTGATAGCCGTTCGGAATCCTTCGGCACGGTTGCCGATGGATTCCCGTCTTTCAGGTATCCCCGCTTTCCGCCTTGATTTCGCTTGGTGTGAGGATTCCGCCGGAGCGTCTGAGTTCGTTGATGTCCGCCAGAACCTGCCGACTTCTGACGCTGGGTTGCAAAGTCAACCAGTATGAGACGCAGCTCGTCAAGGAGACGCTGCTGCGCAATGGATTCCGGGAAGCCGGGGACGAGGAGGCGGCAGACCTCTGCGTTGTGAATACCTGCACTGTGACGGCTGAAGCGGATGCTCACGGACGGCAGTTAATCCGCCGTCTGGCTCGCGAGAATCCGGGGACGCGCACGGTCGTGATGGGCTGTTATGCCACTCGCGATCCACAGGCTCTGGCGAAGCTGCCGGGCGTCTTCGAGGTCGTGAAGGACAAACGCGAGCTTCCGGATGTGTTCGACCGCCTGGGTGTGGTCGATATTCCGACGGGGATCAGCCAGTTTGACGGACGGCGCCGGGCATACGTGAAGGTTCAGGACGGCTGTATTCTGCGCTGCACGTACTGCATCATTCCTCAGGTCAGGCCAGGGCTGCAGAGCCGTTCGCCGCAGGATATCGAAGAAGAGGTGCGGCGTTTGATCGACAATGGCTACCGGGAAATCGTGATCGCCGGGATTCATGTCGGCCATTATGGTGTCGAGACGACGCGGGCCCGCAGCGGCCGGCCTCCGTTTCGATTGTGGCACCTGTTCCGGCAGCTCGACCGCATTCCCGGCAACTGGCGGATGCGGCTTTCCAGCATTGAAGCGGCAGAAATCAGCGATGACTTCATCAAGGCTGCGGCGGATTGCGAGCATCTGTGTCCGCAGTTTCACCCGGCTTTGCAGAGCGGCTCTGAAGCTGTGCTGCGGCGGATGCGGAGGCGTTACTCCGTCGCGAGGTTTCTGGAAACGATCGAGCGGATGCGGGATCAGCTCGACAATCCCGCCTTCACAACGGACGTGATCGTCGGCTTTCCCGGCGAAACGGAAGCGGAGTTTGAGCAGACGCTGGAAACCTGCCGACAGGCTCGCTTCATGAAGATTCACGTGTTTCCGTTCAGCACCCGCAAGGGCACTCCGGCGGCAGACTATCCGGATCAGGTCAGCCCGGAAGTGCGTCGAGAGCGGGTTCAAGTTCTCTCTGAACTGGAACGAAAGCTCGCCGAAGAGTATTACCGTTCTTTGATCGGTTCAGAACTGGAAGTTCTGGTCGAACGCCGGGTAGAGGAGTGTGAGGGCCGCGTCCGTGGGACGGATCGGCGTTACGCTCCGGTGGAGCTGCCTGGTACGGCCGCCGATGTGGGACAGTTTGTCACCGCGCGGGGAGAAACGGCTCAGCGGCATCAGCTTCTGGCCAGTCGATGGGAGTCCGGGCGGCTGGAGTCCGGGCGGATTCTGTCTGATCGTCCGGAAGAATGACTGCGACCTTCAGGGGCAACGGAAGGGCTCCGCAGCACTGCAGAGGGACATCATGGGCCTGAGTGAATTTAAACCGAAGTATTTTGACGTTCATGACCTGGATGATGTCGCCATCGTCCGGTTCTCGGTGTCGCACATCAACGACGAAGAGAACATTGAAGAGCTGGGGCACGAACTGTTTGCTATTGTCGAACAGTTTGGAATGCGGCGGGTGGTTCTGAACCTGACCGGGGTCGAGTATTTCACCAGTTCGGTCGTGGGAAAGATCATCACGCTGCACCGGAAGCTGCATCGCTCGGACGGCCTGATGTGCCTGTCCAATCTGACGCCGGGCATCCATGAGGTGTTGAATGCCAGCCGCCTGCTGAACTACTTCGCGCACGCTCCGACCGAAGTTGAGGCGATCGAGAAAGTGCGGGCGTCTCTGGCGGCTGGAAGCTCGGTGGCCGGTTGACGTCTTCGATCTCCGGGTTCGTAAAGTCTGCCTCAGGAAAGTCTGCCGCCGTGCTCATTGCGATTGAAGGCATCGACGGTTCGGGCAAGGGGACTCAGGCTGCTCTGCTGAAAAGCCGCCTGGTAGCTGAGGGATACCGATCGGAACTGATCAGCTTTCCGCAGTATTCGCGGACGCATTTCGGCCGTACGATCGGTCGATTTCTGAATGGTGAGTTCGGTCGGCTCGATCAGGTCGATCCGCATCTGGCGGCCGCTCTGTTCGCCGGTGACCGGTTTGAATCTCTGGAGATGCTGCAGGAGCTGCTGCGATCCTGCGATGTCGTTGTCTCCGACCGTTATGTCGCCTCCAACATGGCGCATCAGGGAGCCAAACGTACCGGCGCTGCCCGCACGGCACTGCAGCAGTGGATCGAACATCTGGAATACCGCGTTTACCGCCTTCCGTTCGCGGACCTGACCATACATCTGGATGTCCCGGCCGAAACGGCACAGATGCTGGTCGCTCGGAAATCGGCACGGGACTACACTGATAAAGCGGCGGATATTCAGGAAGCGGACGGTTCTTACCTGGCGGCTGTTCGAGAGGCGTATCTCGCGGTGTCTGCGACTCAGCAGAACTGGCGGCGCGTCGATCTGATGGATGGCGGCCGCCTTCGCTCGATTGAGGAAGTGGCAGACGAGGTCTGGGCGATTGTGCGGACGCGATTGCCGGCTCGCCCGGTCTGAAGTCACCGGCTCTGTTTCTTCCTCACAGCCGGTTCGACAACGCCTGAAGATCGGCGATTTGATGGCCGTCCGGCTGGCAGGGCGATGCTGTCGGGTAAAGTTGCGGACCGGTTTTCTGATGTTCCTGCCGACTCTTTGAGGCTCCCGATGACGCGACCATTCGATCTGATTGCTCCTCCGCATACTCCGTTTCACGCGGACGGCCGTCTGAACCTGAGCATCGTGGAAAAGCAGGCCGAGCATTATCTGGCCACCGGAATCACCGGCGCGTTCGTCGCCGGGACAACCGGAGAAAGTCAGTCGCTGACGGTGCAGGAGCGACTGGCGCTGGCTCAACGCTGGTGCGATGTCTGCCGCGGAACGCGTCTGGAAGTGATCGTCCAGGTGGGAGCGAACTGCGTCGCGGATGCGGTTCTGATGGCGAGTCATGCGCGGAATTGCGGAGCGGATGCCATCGCCACTCTGTCGCCGAGTTTCCTCAAGCCACAAACCGTTGATGACCTGATCGCCTGCTGTCGGCCGGTCGCGGCGGCGGCTCCAGATCTGCCTTTCTATCTGTACGACATTCCCGCTCTCACCAGTGTCCGGCTGCCATTGCCGGAGTTTCTGGAGAAAGGCGCTCCGCAACTGCCGAATCTCAAAGGGTTGAAATACACCAATCCAGACCTGGTCATGCTGCTGGAATGCCTGCAGACCGGCGAGTTCGACATTCTGTTCGGTTGTGACGAGATGCTTCTCTCCGGTGCTCTACTCGGCTGTCGCGGGGCCGTTGGCACGACCTATAACTTTGCGGCGGAGCACTGTCAGCGGATGGTGTCCGATCTGCGTTCCGGACAGCTCGAAGCGGCCGCTCAGGCGCAGTTTGAATTGATTCAATTGATTCGCGTCTGTCAGCAGTATGGTTTTCTCGCGGCTGCCAAAGCCTTGATGACGCTGCGAGGTATTCCCTGTGGCCCGGTTCGCGCTCCCGTGCGGGCCTTGACGGCGGATGAGTTGCGATGCCTCGCAGTGGCGGTCGAACCGCTGACCGCCTGGCGAAATCCGGACCTTGCGACGTCACCTGCGCCGGCTGCTGCTGTTGCGCAGCCCGGATGATTCCGCGGATTGTGCGCCGTATCCCTCGTGACGTTCGACGCCATCGCAATCTTCCCGGTAAACTCCCGCCGCGCCGGCGCGCTCTCCGCGCCGGCAGTCTGCTCATTCTGCGGAGCTTTGGGAGTCAATATGGAGACTGGTGATTCGGTGGCATCTTCGTCGGTGGACTGGTCGGCCCTGGCCCGTCGAATTCTGGGTGGCCACGTCCTGACCAGAGACGAAGGGCTGTCCGTTCTAGGTGCGTCTGACAGCGAACTGCTGCCTCTCCTGGACGCCGCCTGGCAGGTTCGGCATCGGTATTTCGGCCGCAAAGTCCATCTCTATTATTTGAAGAATGCCAAGAGCGGCCTGTGTCCCGAAGACTGCGGGTACTGCTCACAGAACGTCAATTCGACGGCGGAAATCCCGAAGTATTCGCTGCTGAGCGAACCGGCCATTCTCGAAGGTGCCCGGCAGGCCGCCGCGTCCCAGGCGCGGACTTACTGCATTGTGACCAGCGGCCGCGGTCCGACTGATCGTGAGGTCGATCGTGTGGCCGGTATCGTCCGGAAGATCAAGGATCAGTATGGACTGCATATCTGCTGCTGCCTGGGGCTGCTTTCATCCGAACAGGCACAGACGCTGGCGGATGCCGGCGTGGACCGGATCAATCACAACCTCAACACCAGCCGTGGCTATTACGAGCAGATCTGCTCGACGCACACCTTCGATGACCGGCTCGAAACGCTGCGCGTTGTCCGGAACGCCGGGATGGAGCTGTGCTGCGGAGTCATCGCCGGCATGGGCGAAACGCATCAGGATCTGGTGGAGCTGGCCCTCGAACTGCGCGGCATCAAAGTCGAATCGATCCCGGTCAACTTCCTGAATTCGATTGAGGGCACTCAACTGCAGGAAGTCCGGGTGCTCGATCCGCGATTCTGTCTGAAGGTGCTCTGCCTGTTCCGCCTCGCGAATCCGAGCACAGAACTCCGAGTGGCCGGCGGGCGCGAGGTCAATCTGCGGTCCATGCAGGCCATGGCTCTGTACCCGGCGAATTCGCTCTTTGTCAGCGACTACCTCACCACTCGGGGACAGCCGGCCGAAGAGGATTTCCGTATGATTGAGGATCTCGGATTCGAGATCGTGACCGGCGATCATGAGTCTTACCGGCTCTTTGAGGCACGCCGGAATCAGCAGGCGGAAGCCGCAGATGAAGCGGTGCCGGCCGGACTCAACTGCTCCTCCTGAATTGTCCGGCAACTCTGTTTCCTGAAGAGCCTGGAGCCGTAGCGGCTCACTTTGTTCCGGATCATCGCGTGACGCAGCCCTTCTTCAGCAGGAGAGAAAATGGCCGGATATCGCGTTGGAATCATTGGACATACCGGACGGGGAGATTACGGGCACGGTATTGACCAGCCGTGGCAGCATCTGAAGCAGTGCGAAGTGGTGGCTGTGGCAGACCCGCACGAGGGAGGTCGCCAGGCGGCGATGAAACGGTCGGGAGCGGCACGCGGCTACGCGGACTATCGAACGATGCTCGACCAGGAGCAGCTCAACATCGCCGTCATCTGTCCGCGCTGGATTGACCAGCACCATGCGATGTGTCTCGCCGCTGCCGAGCATGGCTGCCACATCTACATGGAGAAGCCGTTCTGCCAGACCCTGCAGCAGGCCGACGAGATCGTCCAGGCCTGCGAGATGCGCCATCTCAAGCTGGCGATCGCGCATGTGACGCGCTACAGCTCGACTGTCCGCGCCGTCCGGCACCAGCTCCGCGAAGGCCTGATCGGCGACCTGATCGAACTCCGGGCCCGAGGCAAGGAAGATCCCGCCCGGGGAGGCGGCGAAGATCTCTGGGTACTTGGCAGTCATATGCTGGATCTGATGCGGGTTTTCGCTGGAGACGCGGTCTCGTGCTTTGCGACCGTCCTGCAGAACGGAGCACCCGTCAAGACTTCGGATGTTCGTCCTGGAAACGAGGGAATCGGGCCGCTGGCCGGAGACGCCGTTGATGCACTGTTCCGCTTTTCGTCAGGAGTAACAGGAACATTTTCCTCGCGGCGCGGTGCCGGCGGGCCGCGCTTCGCTCTGCGACTGCTGGGCACGAAAGGCATGATTGAGATGACTTCCGGGCACGGAACGCCTGGCTTCTTCCTCAATGATCCTTCGTGGTCGCCAGGAAGATCGGGAAAGAACTGGCAGGCGGTCATCGCCGATTCCAACAATTCCAGCGGCGAGTCCGTTCCGAACTTCACGGCTGCCCTGGATCTTCTCACGTCGATCGAAGCCGATCGGCAACCGGTGAGCGGCGTTTACGACGCCCGCGCCTCCGTCGAAATGATCACTTCCATCTTTGCATCACAACAGAGCGGAACTCCGGTCAGCCTTCCTCTGGACGATCGGTCTCATCCGCTGTCCGCAGCTTGAATTCCTTGTCTAAACGGTCCTCGTCCGAGGACAGAGTCCCGTTGCACCTCTGGCGATTCGAGAAACTGTCATGGCAACCGACATCATTTCCAGCCTCATCAAAAAAGGCCTGATCAGCGAAGATCAGGTGGAAGAGGCTTCCGGACTGGCCCGCAAGCTGGGGATCAAAGTTGAAGATGCGCTGGTAAAACTGGAGTACATCGACGCTTCAGAAATCAGCTCCGCGCAGGCGACTCAGTTCGGTTATCAGGCGATTGATCTTTCGTCTCTGGAGATTCCGCAGAGCGTCATTGCGATGGTGCCGGAATCCGTCGCCCGCGAGAACAACGTGCTTCCGCTGCGGCTTGAAGCCGAATTTCTGATCGTCGCGATCAGTGATCCCAATAACTTCGAGGTTCTCGACAAACTGCGATTCATTCTGAATCGCGACGTGAAGTGCGAAGCCGCTCCGACGGACGCCATTCTGACCGGGATCAATCGCCACTACGGACAGGGGGAAGGTGGAGAATCCGTGGACTCCATGCTGGCCGAGTTCACGGAAACTCAGATCGACTTCACGAAGACAGAGCTTCAGGAGGCTGAGACCGCTGCGCAGATGATGGGCGTTGAGGACAGTAATTCCCCGATCATCCGCCTGGTCAACCTGATTATCTCCGAAGCGTTGAATATGCGAGCCAGCGATATCCATATCGAGCCGTTTGAAGACCGCATTCGGATCCGCTACCGGATCGACGGGAAGCTCATCGAACGGGACAGCCCTCCGAAGCGACTCCTCAGCTCGATGCTCTCGCGTCTCAAAATCATGGCCAGTATGGATATCGCGGAAAAACGGCGACCTCAGGACGGCCGGATCAAGACCAAGGTCGGTCCGAAGGAGATCGACCTTAGAGTCAGTGTTCTCCCGACAAATCATGGCCAGGCAGTTGTCATGCGGATCCTGGACCGCGACAGCATCAAGATCGGAATCCGAAACCTTGGCTTCTCAGAAGACAACTACCGCACGTTTCAGAACATCATTCGCCGCCCGAATGGAATCTTCCTGGTCACGGGACCGACAGGCAGCGGCAAGACAACGACACTCTACAGTGCCCTGGGCGAGCTTAATCGTCCGGACCGCAAGATAATCACGGCTGAAGATCCGGTTGAGTATCTGCTGCCCGGCATCAACCAGGTCGAAGTCAAAACCGGTATTGGTCTGACCTTCGCCTCGATCATTCGCGCCATGCTCCGCCAGGCTCCCAATGTCATCCTTGTCGGAGAAATCCGGGATCTGGAAACCGCTGAGATGGCAATTCAAGCATCCCTGACAGGACATCTGGTTTTCAGCACGCTGCATACGAACGATGCGCCCGGATCTATTACACGCCTCATTGATATGCATGTTCAGCCATTTCTGGTCGCATCCAGTCTGATGGCCGTGCTGGCTCAGCGTCTCGCCCGGCGTAACTGCCCGAAATGCACGCAGCCGTACCGGCCGTCTGAGGGCGAATTACAACAGTTCGATATCACTCAGGAGATGATGGACCGCGCTACGTTTATGCGAGGCGTTGGCTGTAATCATTGCCACCATACCGGATTCCGCGGACGTCTGGCCGTTCATGAGCTGATGGTCATGAACGCCGGCATTCGTGAGATGACATTTAACCGTGAACCGTCCCAGAACATCCGCAGGCAGGCCCGGCTTTTCGGGATGAAGACCCTGGTTGATGATTGCCTCGACAAGGCTCTTAAGGGCGTGACTCACCTGACTGAGGTTTATGCGCTGGATAAGGGAATGAGCCATTAGCTGCCCGCTGTGATTCATTCTGCAACACTTTTCGAGGTCCGCTGGATCCAGGGGTCTCATCCGCAGGCATCCAGCAGTCTGCTCCAGCCTGTCAGACGGATATTTGATTCTTAACGTGCGGATTCCCGAATTTTCCGAGTGACTGCTAATAACTGAAGTGACACCCAGGAGCGTCTCACATGTCGTCCGTTCAGATCGACAAGCTGCTTGAAACCGTGGTGAAGGAGAAGGTCAGCGATCTTCACATCACCGTCGGACAGCCTCCAGTTGTGCGTGTCAGTGGTCATATGGTTCGGCTCGATACTAAATCGCTCGAACCGGAAGACACTGTTTCGCTGATGAAAAGTATCACTCCGGAAAGAAACCAGCAGGAACTTCAGGAGACCGGGTCTTCTGACTTTGGGTTCGCATTCGGAACCAAGGCTCGCTTCCGGGTTTCCGTCTTCAAGCAGAAGGGACGAATTTCAATCGTACTTCGGCGAATTCCCAGTGAGTTTCTCCCTCCGGAGGTGCTTGGGCTGCCTCCCGTCTGCCTGGAATTGATTCAGCGTCCGCGCGGACTGTTCCTGGTGACGGGGCCGACAGGCAGTGGAAAAACCACCAGCCTGGCCAGCATGATCAACTGGTTGAACAATACGGTTGATCATCACATTATCACTCTCGAAGACCCGATCGAGTACTATCACAATCACATCAAATGCACGATTAATCAGCGCGAGGTCGGTACGGACTGTCCGTCGTTTTCTGAAGCTTTGCGACGCGCGCTCCGGCAGGATCCGGATGTGATTCTCGTCGGTGAAATGCGCGATCTGGAAACGATCGAATCGGCGATTACGGCCGCAGAAACCGGACACGTTGTGTTCGGAACTCTGCACACCACTGGTGCTCAGGGAACGGTGGACCGGATTATCGACGTGTTTCCCACAACTCAGCAGGCCCAGATCCGTACTCAGCTCTCGACAGGTATTCTCGGTACTCTGAGCCAGGCGCTGCTGCCCCGTAAACCCAAGGGTGTTGTTGCCGCTTATGAACTGCTTGTGGTGACTCCGGCCATCGCCAACCTGATCCGCGAAGGCAAGACGTTCCGCATTAACTCGGCTATTCAAACCGGGCGGAAGCATGGAATGCAGTTGCTCGATGACGCTCTGTTCAATCTCTGGAAGAACGGTACCTGCGAGGAATCGTCTGTTGTTCAAAAATCCAATAACCCGGTGGAACTGAAGGCAAAGATCGAAGCTGCCAAGCGTGGTGTACTCGAAGAGGAAGGTGAGGACGACGAGGAATTCGAGTACGAGTGAGGCTGGTGTCTGCTTCCAGCTTCACGCGATTCCCGCAACTTCAGCAAATAAGATGACCTCATGCCTGCACGTAAGATCGGACAGATTCTGGTAGATCTCGGCTATCTCACCGAGGATCAGCTCTGGGATGTTCTGGAAACACAGAAACAGAGTCCCGGAGAAGTTCTCGGGCAGGTCGCGGTCCGCATGGGACTTGTGACTCCAGCTCAAGTCACGGAGGCGCTGGCTGAGCAGTGGGGAATGCCGACAATTAATCTGAATGAAACCAGTATTTCACCAAAAGTGCTTGAACTGGTGCCTCAGACAATGTCGGAACTTTACAAGATCATGCCCGTCTCTTTGAAAGGGGACACTCTGACGATCGCCATGGCCGATCCTCAGAACGTGGCGGCTCTGGACGATCTCCGGAACTTTCTGGGATTTGATATCCGGGGAGCGGTCTCATCCCCTGACGACGTTGAACAGGCCATCAAGCGTTACTACTCAGAGAAAGAGGAGAGTATTGAGGACGTTATCAGCTCCCTGGAGGACGACTCCGGCGAGGCGTCCAAATCGCGAGCCAATGCGCACGACATCGGCTCGGAAGATGAGCTGGTGAATTCAACGCCGATCCGCAAACTGCTCAATATGGTGCTTCTGCTGGCCATCAAAGACAAAGCCAGCGATATCCACTTCGAGCCGTTTGAAGATGAATTCAAGATTCGCGTGAAGGCCGACGGCGTATTGTATGAGATGGTTCCACCGCCGAGGCATCTCGCGAATGCGATTGTTTCCCGTATCAAAGTCATGGCGAATCTGGATATTGCCGAACGCCGCCTCCCGCAGGACGGCCGGATTGAACTGAGCGTTGGCGGTAACCCCGTCGATCTGCGAGTCAGCGTGCTGCCGACCATGTTCGGTGAATCCGTCGTCATGCGGGTTCTCGATCGAACGGTCGTGCAACTGGACTTGAACAAGATCGGCATGGACCCCGTCACGCTGGGACGGTTTCGAGGAACGCTGCGGTCTCCCAACGGAATTGTGCTTGTGACCGGGCCGACAGGCAGTGGAAAAACCACGACTCTTTACTCGGCGCTGAATGAGCTGAACGACATCGAAACGAAGCTCATTACGACTGAAGATCCGATTGAATACGACATCGACGGTCTGGTGCAGGTGCCGGTCAATCCCGACATTCAAGTGACGTTTGCTAATGTTCTGCGGGCCATCCTCCGGCACGATCCGGACACCATTCTGGTGGGCGAGATCCGCGATTTTGAAACGGCAGAGATTGCGATTCAGAGCGCGTTGACCGGCCATCTGGTGTTCAGCACGCTGCACACCAATGATGCGCCGTCGACAATTGCGCGACTGCGCGATATGGGCGTTCCACCATTCATGATTACCGCGACGGTGGAAGCCATTCTGGCACAGCGACTGGTTCGACGAATCTGCTCTGACTGCCGGACGGAGTTTGAGCCGAGCGACGAGCTGCTGATGGAACTGCAACTGCCTGTGGAGCAGGCTCGCCGTTACAAATTCTACTATGGCAAGGGTTGCCCGCGCTGTAATAACGGCGGTTACAAGGGACGGTCTGGATTGTACGAACTGATGACGGTCACGGATGACATCCGCGACCTGATCGCCGTGAACGCGTCTACTGACGAACTGCGCAACATGGCTCGCACTCAGGGAATGACTACTCTGCGTGAGTCCGGGCTGAAGCTGATTTTCGATGGCGTCACAACCATTGATGAAGTCGTGCGGGAAACTGTGATGGAAGATGTTGGCTGATGGATTCCGGATGATCGCGGCGCGATTGCACGATCGGCGGCCACAGAGAATCCGGAGCTTCAATTCCGCTGAATGAGTCAGTCCGGTTTGCAGGCTTTCGCTGTCTGGAGAAACAACATGCCTGTGTATCAGTATGAGGCGATGGATAACACCGGAGCCGAGATCAAGAACACGATTGAGGCGGAGTCCGAAGCCGAGGCGCAGCAGTTGATTCGTGAGAAGGGCTACTTCATCACGAAGATCGCCGAACAGAAGAAGGCGAAGAAGAAAAAAGCTGCGGAGAAGAAACAGGGGGGGCCTCGCAAGAAGCGAAAGTTTTCACTCGGACGAGTGAAGGCGAAGCATCTCTGCTCCTTCACCCGGCAGCTTTCCACTCTGCAGGATGCCGGACTTCCTGTCCTGCGCAGCTTGAAGATTCTGGAAGGTCAGGCCAAACCTGGTCCGCTGAAGAGTTCGCTGATTGGCGTCATCGAAGACATTGAATCTGGAAGCACGCTTTCAGAGGCGATGACCAAGCAGCCGAAAGCCTTCGACGAGCTGTACTGCAACATGGTTCGAGCGGGTGAGGCGGGTGGTGCTCTCGAAATTATTCTTCAACGTCTGGCCGACTTCAAAGAGCGCGCCCAGAGCCTGAAGAAGAAGGTGCAGGGGGCCATGATTTATCCCTCTGTCGTCATCATGGTGGCCGTCCTTATCGTCGGTTTCATCATGTACTGGATTGTACCGAAGTTCAAAAAGATCTTCGAAGGCTTCGATACAGAACTGCCGCAGATCACCATCCTGCTGATTGACGCCAGCGACATGGTTGTGAATTACTGGTGGTCGATCTTTGTGATCCCCTTTGGAGTGATGATCTTTCTCAAGATCGTGCGTAAGAACAAAACCGGCGAATTCATCGTGGATTATCTGGTTCTGCGTATTCCACTCATGGGAAACATTCTCCAGAAATCAATCACTGCGCGCATTATGCGCACGCTGGGAACGCTGATTTCATCGGGCGTTCCCATTCTGGAAGGCTTGACCATCGCCCGCGACACGGCGGGTAATGCGGTCTTCAAGCGGGCTTTTGAAAATATCTACGCCGCGATCCGGGAAGGTGAATCCATCGCCACGCCGCTGAAGGAAGCCCGGATCGTGGACGACCTGGTGGTCAATATGGTGGACGTCGGCGAAGAAACGGGTGCGCTCGACGTTATGATGTACAAAGTGGCGGACGTTTACGACGAGGAGGTCAACGTACTCGTCGATGGCCTGGTGAAACTGATCGAACCGATGCTGGTTGTCGTGCTGGGGCTTGTTGTCGGTTTCATCGTGATTGCGTTGTTCATGCCGTTGATCAAGCTGCTGAACGATCTGTCCTGAACGCGGACCGCGTTTCGCAGTGACATCCGCAGGCTGTTTCCGTTAGTCCGGCTGTGCTGGAAGGAGTCGTCATCATGCGCTCTTATGCGCGATTCAATCAGACTGCTGCAGCCGGACGACGGCGGACAGCGTTCACGATGGTGGAACTGATGGTGGTCGTCGTCATCATCGGCATTCTGGCCGCGTTGATCCTGCCCGCGATCGGGGCGGCGCAGCGAAGGGCCCGGGTTGCCCAGGCGCAGGCTGAGTTTGAGAGATTCAAAGCCGCGATCGGCTCGTTCAAGCAGCGGTTTGGTGTCGAGCCGCCCAGTCAGGTGACTCTTCACGAATCTCCGGCAGGCTGGACAGCGGATGCCCGCAGCCGGGCGATCATCAAGCAGATCTGGCCGCAGTTCGATTTCACCTATTCGCAGTACACAGGCAATGCGATCGACGTGAATCTGGATGGTGACACGAATGATTCTGTCGTTTTCGACGGGGCCGAGTGTCTGGTGTTTTTCCTGGGTGGGATGTTCGATTCCACGTCTGGTGCCAAAGTGGGATTCTCCAAGAATCCCCGCAGCCCGTTTCTGCTTGATCAGGGCAGTCGGGACGGGCCGTTCTTCGAGTTCACTGGCGGCATGACAGTCAGCGGATCGGTTCTCAATTTCAGTGGACGGTTTGTGGACAGCGATAACGATCGCGTTCCGGAGTATGTCGATTCGCTGCCATCGCAGACTCAGCCGCTGGTTTACTTCAGCAGTTATGATGGCGCCGGGTATCGAGCGCAGGACAATGCCGGACGCATGGCTCGCCCGTATTACCAGGATGCGGCCGGAAGAACCCCGTACAACCGCGAGAGCTTCCAGTTGATCTCGCCCGGACTGGACCAGGCTTACGGTCTGGGAGGCGGTTTCGACAAGGACAACGATCAATGGGCTTCCATGGCCGGGAGTTCGACAGCGCTGACTCAGACACAGATCGACCAGCGCATTCGCGACGAGTCAGACAACATCACCAATTTCCACACGGGAACACTCGATTGATGAGGAGCCCCGTCATGGGTGATTACCAGCGCTCGCCGAAGCTGTCCCATCGGGATGGTTTCACTCTGATCGAAATACTCATCGTGATGGCCATCATTTCCATCTTGATGGCCGGACTGGGGGTCACGATTTCGAAGATGGCGACCCAGGCGAAAGAAGCTCAGACCATTGCCACGTTGAGGAAGATCGACGGTCTGATCATCGAGCGGATGCAGGGACTGGAACGCGCCTACGACGGTCGCGATTTCCGACTGTACATCGAGCGGATCAAGGAGCGGCTCGTCAAAGGCGATCCGGCCAACGGGGTTCCACAGTTACATGGACTTGCTGATGGTGCCGTTGCAGCTGCGGCCCGCAAGGATTTCGCACGCGACTTCTTTCCACAGCGATTCCTGGAGATGACGGACGTCAAAAACAGCTCGGGACAATTCATCCCTGATGGAGTTCCAGACAAGATTCAGTTTGACGAAGTCTATCGCTCACGCCTGGCGTGGGGAGTCGCTCCCGCCGGCCCACTCGCCGGGACAACGGTGCCGTTCAAGGACTTGAATGGAAATGGCGCACTGGATCCTGGCGAGCCTTATCACGACCCCGTCACACAGAGTTCAGCGCTACTCTATTTCGCATTAACCCGGCTGGAAATTTTCGGGGTTCCGGCCGTGGGAACCGACGCGTTTCTCACTCAGGAAGTCGCTGATACGGATGGCGACGGAATGCCGGAGTTTGTGGATGGATGGGGAAGGCCTCTGCGGTTTTATCGCTGGCCGACTCGCCTCTTCAAACCTTACGGATTGTTCGGTGCCGATCAGCAGCCGGGAATTGCCACCGTGGATGACAATGGAAACGGAGCTGCTGACGTCCTTGCCAGCGGCGCTCTTGACCACGATGAGATCGGCTGGCCCGGATCCGACGACGTCGTGATTCCACCTGTCGTCCGACAGCATGCCGGTTACTACTTTCGAGGGCTCCCGCGTCCGCCTGTGACACCTCCACCGCCCCTGCCACCCGTGCCGGTTCTCGGCGATTACGATCTACTGAATGAAGACCCCGACGATCCCTACGGGGCGCTGATGGCGGAAGTGAAACGCATGGCGGCGAGTGGTATTTTCGTTCTGCAGAATGTCAGTGAAAGCCGCTATCACACACTCGACACTTTTCATAAACCTCTGGTTGTGTCCGCTGGCGAGGACGGCTATCTCGGGTTGTATGAGCCGTTTCACAACGAAGACCTCAATTTCAACGGGATTCTGGACAGCGGCGAAGACGCCAATGGCAACGGACGCCTGGATATCGGACTGCTGGCTCAACCGCTTGATGAGACGGCTGGAGTTGATCAGAACGGTAACGGCTACGCCGACAGCATTGCGGCACCAGTGGCTGCTCTCGACGATCTGACCAATCGCAACCGGAGGGCCGGAGAATGAAACGGTTCTGTCCCGGCCGGAAACGGCTCGATTTCCAGTCAGCACGTCGCGGTTTCACAATCATCGAACTGCTGGTCGTGATCGCCATCCTGCTGCTGCTGACCACCTTCACCATCCTCTCGGTCGATTTTGCTTTTGAATCGGAGAAGGTTCGTTCGGGTGCCAGGCAGATTCAATCCGTGCTGGAAGGCGCACGCGACCGGGCGATCAAGAGTCGTCAGCCGCGCGGAGTGCGCTTTCTGGTTGACCAGGATCCGGACAGCGGACGCATGGTCTCCAGCATGGTTTATGTGGGGGCTGCGGAACCCTGGAGCAACGGCCAGATCACGCTGATGCGCCCCGATCTGGACTGGAACGGCGTTGTTGATCCCGGCCTGGACAATGAGAAGGTCTGGATGATCCACGGTGATCCCGGAACCTTATGGACCACACTGAAGCAGCGCGGTTACCTGGGAACCAATAATGAAAGGCCGCGCATCAAGATTCCGGGCGACCGGAACGGCACTTGGTACAACGTGGATACTAAACTACTTGATCCTTCAGATGCGAATTACCGCGCGGCCGCTCCGAATCGTCTGGTGCTGACCCGCGCGTACCGCGATCCGGGAACCACTCCTCCCAATGAGCGGATTGCGTTTGAGGGAACCGGCCCCAGCACTTATGTCCTGGAGCTTCCGCCGCGCGTCATGTCCGATGCCGAACCGGTCCTTCTTCCCGAAGGGATCGTGATTGACATGGACGCCTCGCGCGTGCCGGACCACTGGAGGCCGGGCAGCGGCAAGGGATATGCCGACGCGTATTCCAATCGGATGGACCTGATGTTTACTCCGCGTGGAACAGTGCTCGGATCGGCGGCGGGAGTTGGAATTCTGCATTTCTACATCACCCGGCGAGTTGACGTGGATGTTGCAACCCGGATGGCGGGGCGGCCGGCGGTCAATCGAGGAATGACACCGCTGGTCCCCGCAGAGGGTCTCTTTGCCGCGGCTCCGGCCATCGGCGGCGATCCCCCGAAGATAGGTGACCGCTCGCTGGTTTCTGTTTTCACCGCCACGGGCAAAGTAGCATCACACCCAATTGACACAATTGATCAGGATGTTCCTGGGGCGCCTGGTTATGGTTATGTGGATGATCCGTTTGTGTTCGCCGAGCGCGGGGAGGTCAGCAGCAAATGATGACAAACTCAGGCGCTCATCTTTGTAGCAGTAGGCCGGGCTGTGCCCGGCAGCCCGTCCGGCAAAGATCCGGGAGACTCCGCAGCGGTACCACGCTGATGGAAGTGCTGATGTCCCTGATGATCATGGCCATCGGCGTTGTTTCACTGGCCACGCTGTTCCCCATTTCGGCTCAGCGGGTGCTGGAAGCCACCAATCTGACCAACTCCACGGTCGTGCGTTTCAATGCAGAAGGGCTGGTCGATTCACACCTTGGCATGATCCACAATCCAGATGGTAATCCACAGACTCGTGAGGCGGGACGTGTCTATATCGTTGATCCGCTAGGGTGGCATGAGCGATACAATGAATTTGACCTTGCTGACAATGGCACGCTGGATGGTTCGCCTCAGAACATATTCTCCCCTCCACCTCCTGCGAATCAGCTTTCGCTTTGGCTTTTCAGAACGAACTCGCCCAGCGCTATCACGGCCCCTGTCATAACTCAACAGTTTCGATATCTAGGCGAGTCTACGATTTCACCGCAGTTGTTCACGGGGATTGATATCGCTCGCGCCCTGGTGGGATTGCCCGATACTGCGACCGACGTGGCGGACTGCATGCCGGACCCGGACGGGACCAACGCCGGCGCGTACATCGTGAACGGGGAGGGACGTCTGAGTGGTATTGTTCTGCCGCCGGAGGTGGACCTCACGACTGTCGCACTGGAGCCGGCTTTGTACCGCATCACCTTGCGGGACAAGACCGGCAGATTCAGCGAAGTGCGGCAGATTACTTATGTGAGTGGCCAGCAGGTTTCCTGGGACCAGAACGGAAGTGGTTCAGCGGACTTCGCCGGCGAGGATCTGCCTCTGCCGGCCTTATTCACCTCGAATGTCGGTCACGTGCGGATCGACCAACCCACTGCGGATTATTCGTGGCTGCTGACCGTGCGCAAGCGATCCAGCGGCCCGGCCAATGTCGATGTGGTGGTCTTTCGGAAGAGAGATTTCTCAGAGTTGTCCGAGCAGTATTACCTGGGGGACATGCGGCGGTATGACCTGGGGCCGGATGGCCTGCCGGGCGTTGGAGGGCAGGACGACAACCTCGACTCCGAAGCCGATGATGTGAATGAAATCGGCTATCGAGGATCGGATGATTCCCGGAACAACAAAGTCGTCGTGGACTGGACTCCTGCCGGCCAGACGGGAGCTTATGGCGTTTCCACCTATCCAGTCGATCCGGAACGTCCGCCCTTGAAACGCGGCGGCTATGTGTTCGACCTGGCCAACGGATTGTGGTATCGCATCCAGGCGCTGGAAGCATATGTCGATCCTGGCAGCGGCGCGCAGATCGACACCGCCGCGACCGTGTTGCTGGAGACGGCGATCGCGAGGAATAACACAGAAGACCTGAGTGGCAACGGAGCGCTGGGTGATATTCCGGGCGAGGATGCGAATAATAACGGCGTTCTGGACCGCGGCGGGCTGGTGATCCCGAAAGGTGTGGTTGCCGTCTTTCCGCTGGAAACCAAGATTCCGTAGGAGATCAGGACATGCTTCGCTCATACGGATATTCCATGAAGTCTTCCGCTGCCAGGGAACCTCATTCTTCGGGTTTCACGCTGATCGAAATGCTCATTTCGGTCTCGCTGGTGCTCATGATGATGGTGCTCTTCGCGGAGATTTTTTCCCTGGCATCCAACTCGATGACGCTGCAGCGGGCGATCGCGGACAACGATCAGCAGGTGCGGTCGTTTTCCACAATCCTGCGCAGTGATCTGCAGAAACGGACCTTCCGCCGGGTTGTGCCCTATTCTCCTCTCGAAAGCATCGACGCGCAATCGCTGCCCTTCGAGGACCGTTCGGGATATGTCTACATTTCCCTGAACGATCCCGATAATTCGGTGGATAACCTGCTGCAGTTCACCGTGCGTTCCACAATCAATCTGAAGAACGGAGATGATTCGCCGTACTACGGAAAAGCAACGGGATTGACCGTGCCCGGTAATAATGGCAGCGCAGCAATTGTTGATCGGCACATCCGCAGCAACGGTCATCAGCCCGAACACGATGACAGCGATCCGGACAATGGAACGGGGGCATCCACCGCCGCTGAAATCAGCTATTTCGTCCGCGGGGGGCGTCTCTACCGCCGTGTAGCGCTGCTACGCGATCCATTAGGCGTCACGGGCAGTAGTCATGCCCAACCGAAAGCCACATGGGATGTGGCGACCAACACTCCTGTTCCGACCGATCCCGAATATCTGACTGACAGCAATATATTGATGGCAACCGGTGGCCGATACATGGTCAAAGACAGCGCCGCCGGGTGGAGGTTAGCGGATGTCTTCTGGAACGACTTTGATTATTCCTGCTATTCACTCGCAGGAGGAGGAACAAGGCTGGTCGGCGCAAATGATCTGCGAACCAGCGCCAGTGGATTAAAATTGATTCCAATAAATATTCCTCCAGATCCTGTACCGCAGGTCCAAATGTCACTTGGGGCAACTTATCTTCCTCTATCGGCACAGAATCCTCAGCGATGTATCCGCTTCGGATTTGATCAGAACACTGGAATTTCGAGAGAATTCAGCCATGCGGATCCGAGTCAGCCGGGATTCTTCTTCCTGGGACGATATACGCTTGAGGAACAGTCGGCCGGCGCCTACCGAACGAATCCTGCCGATCCGGCCTTTACTTTCCCTCAGTTCGCCTCTCCGAACTACCTGAGTTATCAGGACGTTCCGGCCCTGGTGGATGCCGGTGTCGAGCCGGACGGGATTGTCGATCTGCTGGCCAACGGGCCGCGTCGCGGACAGGATATTCTGGTCAGCAATGTCCACGGGTTTGATATCGAGATCTGGGACGATCGGTTGCAGGGGTTCGTGCAGCCGGGGCACACTCACTCAGCTGGTGGCATCAAAGGTGATTTTCATCGCGATCGCTGCCGTCAGTTGAATATTGTTCCGGGAAACGCCGGAGACTGGACGGGAGCGTTCGATCGGTGGCGCGGTCGCATCGTTGATACCTGGCATCCCCAGAACGACGTCGATAACGACCTTACTACTGCCAACGACCGTTATCCTCCGTATCGCCCTTTGACGTACTACCCGACACTTCTCGCTGACGCGTCCGATCCAGCGTCAGCACAGTGTCCGGAGTGGACACCGGACACGACTTACAACGTGGGCGACCGGGTGTTTCCAAGAAATACAGGCGCTGCTTCTCCAGGGTATCCGACCGATTTTTCACTTTATTACCAGTGCATCACGGCCGGACGCAGCTTTCCAGAACCGGTCCCGGCATCCATCGCGGGGCAATCCGCAGAGCCGTACTGGACCACGACTCCGCTTTCGATCGTTGAAGCAAGAGCCACTCCCGCTGAATTGATGACGCCTGAACCGCGCTGGGCCGCGATTCTCAACGTGCGCCCTCTGCGGGCCATCCGGATCACCATCCGGTTCCTGCATGTCTCTTCCGGTGAAATGCGCCAGATGACGATGGTGCATTCATTGATCGACTGAGGTTGTCTGCCCGGCAGACTGTTCCGTTTCCTTTCGCGTCAGTGTTTCCGGCCGCGTTCTGCAGGCCGGCAGGAGGTCTGACCATGAGTCGGCCACAGCATCGTTCTCTGTATACATCCCGCGTTCAGGCAGTCTGCGGCAGTCGGCGCCGCGGTTCCACACTGCTGGTGGTCGTCGCGCTGATGGGCCTGCTGGCTCTGCTGGGAGTGATGTTCTTCACGTTCGCACAGCAGGAAGAAGAGAACGCCAAAAACTACCACGAAGCCGCCAAATATATCCACGATCCGGAACTCGGACCGGATGTGTATTTCGACTGGGCGTTGCGGCAATTGATTATCGGTCCGAATCAGGACGAAAGAAACAGCGCGCTGTGGGGCGGACATCTCTCCCTGCTGCCGAACGCCTACGGCCGGGACGCTCATCCGCATACCGGCACCGGTTGGGGGCTGTCGCAGCAGGCGACTTACGACATGAGCGGCAATCTGACCGCGCTGTCCGGTCCATGGATCGATTTGAATGGCGACGGTGTTCCCGATTCTGGTCTCATCGCGAACGATCCCCGCGACCTCAATCACAATGGCATTCCTGATGTCATGGAGATCAACCGGTCTCCGGCGGCACACGTGCTGATCCCCGGTGGTGGTAATCCGAATTACGCCTTCGAGTTCCGCCCGGATGTCTTTCCGGAGCCGGATGTCGATTACACCTACCCGGACCACAACAATCCGTTTCTGGCTTACATTGGAAAGATCCAGCTCATTGAGGATTTGAATGGAAACGGGGTACTCGATCCGGGCGAACCGGATTACGACGGCAACGGTGTCATCACACCGCGTCAAATGGTTTCCGTGATCAAACCCTCTTTCCTGCGGACGGAACTGCTGCAGCGCGGCGAACAGGATTACAACGGGAACGGCACTCTGGATAACGAGGATGCCAACGGCGATGGCTGGTGGGATCCGAATACCGAAGATGCGAATGGCAACGGCTTCCCCGACATTGAGGATTTCAATCGCAACGGCGTGCAGGACGACATCGCGCGGCTGGATCCGACCTGGACCTGGGGAAGCTGGAGCCGTTCTCTGTCCCTGCGTCCTCATCCCGATCACTACTTCATTCCGCCGATTATCCCCGGCCAGAATCCCACTCCGCCGACAGTCAGACGTTTCCTGAACGACAACGATCCGACAGACGTTGCCATTATCGGTTCACTTCCGGGGGGAAGCCGCGGCTTCCCGTTCAACGGCCGGAGAAACCCGACGGATCAGAACGACGTCAAGGGGCTGCGATACGGAGTCTGGACCGGGTATCGACAGGGGGCC
>Ga0172376_10002538_pt1 | contig 22190 bp, 3 predicted proteins | sample Lak35m_FD_121114 | JGI IMG/M metagenome (GOLD analysis project Ga0172376, IMG submission 121114) | Freshwater microbial communities from Kabuno Bay, South-Kivu, Congo - kab_092012_35m | ecosystem: Environmental > Aquatic > Freshwater > Lake | place: Democratic Republic of the Congo: South-Kivu... | reverse complement strand
TGATGAAGTCGCACTATTAAGCGTACTACTAAAAGTAATGTTGCTATCTGTCGTTGCTAAGGTCACATCTGCACCTAAGGTCGCTGCGCCTGTATATGTCTGCGTGCCTGATGTCGTGATGTTCGCATTAATTGCTGACGTGCCAGAGACAGACAAGTTAGTCACACCAGAGACTGCACCGCTAAATGATGCATTACCTGTGACTGCATAAGTGCTGCTACCCACCACGGTCGAACTATTTACAACGCTTGCCGCTGTAATGCTTGTAGCCCCTAAAGCTAATGTGCCTCCGACAGCACCTGTAAATGTTACCGTTCCAGTGCCGGCACTAATTGTCAAAGCTCGGGCTGAAGTCGCACTATTTAATGTACTACCAAAAGTAATATTATTATTTGTTGTGGCTAAAACAACAGCAGCATCCATCACTGTTGGGCCATTGTAAGATTGCGAGGTGGTTGTCGTCACGTTACCGTTCAGCGTTGTCACGCCTGAATTGGTAACAGTAATTGATTTCAATGCTTGGGTAGCACCAACTGCACCAAAGCCAATCTCGCCTCCACTAGAAGTTAATGTCAGTGCATAGTTAGCTGTTGCTGAAGCAGTGTAGGTAAAGGTTGCAACACCATTTGCACCATTTCCGCCTCTGCCTGAATAATTGCCGCCACCACCGCCACCGCCACCATAGCTCGTGCCATTTCCACCCGCACTACCTGTAGGGAATTGTGGGGCACCATTGCCACCAGCACCAGCAATACCGCCACCACTTGCGCCGCCAAGGTTAAAAGCAGTATTAGCATCTCTCATGCCACCGCCACCACCCGCAGAACCATAACTTCCTGATGTCGCTCCTGCACCACCACTTGATACAGAATTAAATGCAGAACCTGCGCCACCAGTTAGGTTGATTGACCCCCCAGAACCCGTACCGCCAGCTCGCGTTCCACTGCCACCTATACCGCCACCGCCTGTAATAGTAGTTCCTGCAAGGACAATTCGGGTATTACCGCCATTATTCGAAGAGGCACCTGTGGTACCTGCACCACCAGCACCGATGGTAATGGTAGCGGTCTGACCGGCTGTGACGCTTACGGTAGCAATAGATGCGCCACCGCCACCGCCACCGCCGCCCGCATCGCCTGAACCGCCACCGCCACCGCCTAGCGCATACATGGTGACACTAGTCACGCCCGTAGGAACTGTCCATGAGCCGCTAGATGTGATCGTTTGAGTGGTACTACCACCAGAGCCTGTCCCATAACTATTAATCGTCGCCAGACTAATTAATCCGGTATTTGTAGTAATTGATAAATTGTCTGCAGCAAGTAACAAAGCACCGGTAATCGTAATTGAGGCACTACCCGTTCCAGTTAAATTTCCATAGAGATAGGTTGAACCCGAGGTTTGCAATGTGATGGAACTTGCAAAACTAGCATTGGCTAACATATGAATTGCGCCACTTTGACTTGTGTCCCCGATCTTGATGCTACTAAATCCTGTCCCAAGAAGACCAAGTTCAGTGGCAGTAATATCAAGGGTTGATGATCCCGCATCGCTAGCACCAGCCACATTAATGACATTTGTGGTTGTCGTTGGCTTGAGCGTCAATGTGCCAGTGCCGTCAATACTTGCAGACCAGTTAATTTCATTGCCAGTAAAACTTAAATTACCCATATTACTGAGGGCTGAGGTAATGCTAATCGTGCCAGTGCCAGCATCTAATGTGAGAGCTTTTCCGCCACCTGCAATCGTATTAGCAATACTGATATTGCCATTACTTGCACTCGTATTAATGGTCAAGTTAGTTGCAATCGCAAGCGTAGTATCTGCATCCCCAAGCGTCACACTACCCGCACCTGATGTTGTAATGCTGGTAACAATCGAGCCTGCTAAGGTAATGCTACTTGGACTTGTTGGTGCAAAAGCGCCACCAGCATAAGTAAAGCTATCGGTTGCTTCATCACCAATTGTTAATGTGCCTGATGTTGCAAATGCGGTCGCTTGAGAGAAGCTTTCAATCGTATTGATTGCGCCAGTTAAGCTAATGTTATAAGCCGCATTGGCATCTGTTTTAAATTGAGTCACTTGTAGTGAACCTACAAAACTCACAGTACCACTTGCTTTGTTAAGCCATAAGGTACCAATTTTTGTGGTAATTGCGCCGCTGACAGTGACCGTGCCAGAATTACTAAAGTTAATATTAGCTTCACTACCACTGGCCGGCCCAGTGATACTTGCCACAGTAATATTACCTACCCCTGAAAGACCTAAGGTCAAAGTCTTACCCGCAGCAATCGTAATCGCACCTACAGTTAAATCACCTGTTGATGAGCCTATCGTTGAATCTGTCGATACTGCTGTCGTTCTATTCGTACCAAGATCAATATTACCTGTCGTAGTGATTCCGCCAGCCAGTGTATTAGTGCCACTACCTGTTAAGGTGAGCGTATCTAAAGGTGTTGTATTGCCAACGAGTCCTAAAGTAATTGTTCCAGAACCTGCATTTAAGGTTAAACCATAAGCACTATTGATTGAACCAATCGTAATGGCACCATTGGCAGAATTACCAGTCGTTGTGATCACCCTATTTGCATTACTAAATACTGTTGTTCTAGAGGTTCCTTTAAGATCCACTGCACCATTAACGATGATGTCACCACCGAGTCTATTTTGTCCTGTACCTTCTAGCGCCAAACTAGTAAGCGCAGTGGTGGCGCCAACGGCACCTAGCTGTATCGCATAGCTTCCATTTGAAATGGTGAGGGCGTAAGCGCCGTTGATAGCGCCGCTGAGAACTAAATCACCGGAACCCTGAATAGTTGTATCTGCAGTTAAGGTGATATTGCCACTTGCAGTAGCCGATGAAGTGCTGCTATTTAGTAATGCACCAGACGCGCTCACGCCTGTACCAGCAAGACTTAAATTATTAGCGAGTGTTTTGCCGTTGAGGTCTAATGCTGCGCCGGATGAAACCGTAACTGACCCAGTTCCCAAGGCTGCATTAATGCCAACTTTAACCTGACCACTGGTCACCGATGTCGTGCCTGTGTAGGTGTTCGCATAGTTCAGAATTAATTGATTCGTACCGCTTTGAACAATACTTAATGTTTTGCTCGGGGGGCCAGTTGCATCTTTCAATAAGCCATCCAGGCTCGTATGATGGGTTGCATCTGCTGAGTTAAATGTCAAAGTTGCATTATTCGTAAGCGCAGAAATCGTCCCGCCAAACGTCACAGATGTCGCATTGGTACCATAACTATTGTTATTAGTAATCGTGCCAGAAGTATTCACATAAATCGCACGACTCGTGCTACTAAAAGCTGCTGCACTTCCATTGATCCCCAATGAGCCACCACTCAATATTAACGCACCCGTTGATGCCCCTAAGTTAGCATCACTCGAAACGGTGACCGTTGCGCCGGTACTGATCGTGGTACCACCGGTATAAGTATTAAGGCCTGACAGGGTCAATGAGGTTGTTCCAGAAACAATCATTGCAATTATCCCAGTACCACTGCCTTCATTATCTTCAATCACACCTGCAAAAGTCGTTGTGGCTGCGCCGCCAACGGTCAATGTAGAAGTACCAGAAACCGAATTCAAAATCTTATTGCCTGAAGCACCCGCAAGAGATGCAAGGCTCACTGAATAACCCGCCATATCAAAATAACCGGTTCCGCTCATGGTGAGGGCAGAACTTGCAATCGCATTCGCGATACCTAATTTAATCGTACCGGCAGAGAATGTGGTCGCACCGGTATAAGTATTGGCTGCATTTAAGTTAAGTGTGCCGCTAGCGCCAGACATAGTCAGTCCACTTGTGGTTCCCGTTTTATCCGCCAGCACAACAGAAATAGTTGTGGTACCGGTTGAACTCACGGTGTAACTTGCCGCTTGAAGTGTTGGTGTCCCGCTACTACTGATTACATTCGCAACACCAGAACCCGCAATCGTCAATGTACCAGCGCCAATATCAATATTGTTGCCATTAAGATCTAAGATAGTGCCACCAGCACTACTGTTAATAGTTAGGTTGCCGCCTGATGGAAGTGCGGTTGTTGATCCAAGCACTACAGTCCCTGCGTTAATAATCGTGCCGCCGGTGTAAGCATTGTTTCCTGATAGCGTTAATGTACCTGTTCCAGATTTTGTTAAGCCACCACTACCACTGCCAATATCACCTGAAAGTGTAGTGTTGCCTGAGCCATCGATAGTGAATAAGTAAGCCCCATTTGTCACATTGCCACTGAAAGTTGAAGTGTGCGTGGTATTAGTGTTATTAATCGTCGCTGTACCATTTAGAGTGATATCTTTAGACGAACTAAATGTCGCTGCGCCACTAATTTCCAAGGTGCCGCCATCAATAGCAAGGCTACTTGCAGCACCTAAATTAGCATCAACTTCAACACTGATGACGCCGCCATTAATGCTGGTGATACCGGTGTTTGTATTGGCGCCTCTTAAACTCAATGTTCCTGTACCTACTTTAGTGAGTGCAACCGTTGTTGCAGTACCATTTTCAATCACGCCTGCAAATGTCGTACTTGAATTGTCTCCCCCTACTGTGAGCACTGGCGTGCCAGAAGCTGAGCTAGTAATCTTTCCTGTACTTGCCCCAGCAATTGACCCAACTGTTTCAGAATAGCCCGCAAGATCTAAAGTGCCATCAATGACTAAAGCTGAGCTATTCGCAATTACGCCTGCAGCACCTAATTGCAAGGTAGCACCATTATTAATGGTGGTCGTTCCGGTATAACTATTATTTCCGCTCAAGATAACTGGCGCAGAACCTGCCATGGTCACTGCCCCTGCACCACTGATCACTGCAGGTAATGTCACTGTAGCAGTGTTACTAAAGCTGATTCCGCCATTATTGGTAATCCCCACTGCACTTGTTGGCGTTAATCCAGACATCGCATCGCTATAATTGACTGTCACCCCAGATGGAATCACAACAGTCGCGACGTTACCTAAAGTTGGTCTTGCGCCTGTTGCTGACCCACCCGTTACTGTCCAATTAGCGCCATCTGACCAAGCACCACCATTAGATCCACTATATGTCACTGAAGAGAGCTGGGTAATCGTCGCCGCTACCGTGCCACCAGTTAAGGTGTAGTTGCTGTTACTTAAAGCAAAAGTGTTTGTTGCGAAAGCATTGGCTGCTGAGCCTGAGTTCACGTTTTCGCTTGCAATCGTGGCACTTCCTGAGCTAATTGTTGGCGCAGTCTCACTATTAGCCATCCCAGTTAAGGTGTAAGAATTCGCATTAGTAAATGTCGCGTTACCGTCATAAACTTTTGATACTGCAATATCGAGCGCCTTAGGATTTACTGTAAAACTCTTTGCAGTACCCGCAACAAATGAGGTCCCTGATCCAGATAAGGTCAATGTTGGCGTCAAAGTGAGGCTGTAGTTGTCTGCGTTACGCGCACCAGTAAGGGATGTGCTGATCACAATCGTGCCAGAAAGACCGCTCGAATTAATCGTAATGCTGCTTTGTCCAGCAGTGAAGGTCTGTACGGTATTAAAGGCTGAAAGCGAGCTAGGTACATAAGCTTCACCATAGAGCGTTGCACTTGTTGAATACCAATAACTCAGACTACTTGCAGTGCCATAGGTCCCGGTCTGACCATTTACAATGGTTAAGTACACAATCGGGGGGCTACCACGATAAATGACGTTATAGCCAGCAGCGGTTGGTTGTGTACTTAAGGTCGACTCATAAGTGAAAGTCTTAGAAGTTTGTGCCGTGATATAGGCATTTAAACCAGTGCTTTCATCCATCCCACCTGAGTAGAAATCGGCAATCCCGCCGCTGCCAACGGTAAATGTTGGAGAACCACTCAAGATAATATTGTAGGTCACATTACCTACAGCACTTGCGCTACCACCAGCTAATAATAAGGCTGGTGCTGAAGCAGAGGCAGAAGTACTTGTCGTCGCTACATTTTGTGAAATCGTTAGATCACGCGTGGTCTTAACAGAAATAATTCCTGTGGAATTAAGACCGGTATAAGTTGAACCCGCAGTCACTGAACCAATCGTTAAATTGGCGTTATTCACAATCGTAATCGCACCCATTGAAGATCCAGATGCAATCGTTGATAAGGTATTGCCAGTGTTACTCAGCGTAATCGCTTTATCGCCAATCAGCGCCAATCCGTAAGCGCTTGAATCAGAAATAGCGCCTGATACAACAATTGCACCGGCTGTACTTCCAATTGATGTTGCGCCACCCAAACTCACTGAACCTGCGTAAGTGGCAGTTGTGCCGCTTGAGTTTGTTAGTGCGCCAGCATTACTGATACCCGTGCCATTAATTGTAAGCGCGTTGGTATTGGTCATGGTCTGACCATTCAGGTCAAGTGCTGCGCCGCTTGCAACCGATACAGTTGAAGCATTAGCTCCCAACGCGGTAGCAGATCCAACTTTCAGCGTACCCACACTTATTGTCGTGCCGCCAGTATAAGTATTTGCGCCAGATAAGGTCCAAGTGCCTGCGCCTGTTTTTAGTAAAGCGCCGTTTGCAATCACATGCTGCATCACGCCATTACCTGCACCTGTTAAGGTCAGATCGCCATTAAAGACAGATTGGTAGTTACTTAAACTATCTCTGTACAAGTTCCAAGTCACGCCAGAAGTAACAACCTCAAAAACGGCCCCGCCAGAAGCGACTGTAAATCCTCGTGCAGCATCGTTGTAACCCATGATGTTAGTAGATCCTGCATAACGCAGTGTGCCTCCATCAATTACCAAGCCTGTTTTATCGAAATAAAGTGTGCCTAAACTTCCGTTCCATTCCCAAGCCGTTAGAGAAAGTGTTGCCCCAGAATTCACTGTGACAATCGGACCTGCATTATTGATTGTTGAATAGATTTTTCCTGAAGAAGCAATCGATAAGGTCCCCGCATTTACCGTCGTATTACCTGTATACGTATTCGTGCCAGACAATACTACAGTCCCTGCACCTGCTTTAGTAATACCGAAACCAGTGCCTGATATTGCGCCTGTTTGGAACGTCGCTGTACCACCACTGTCTGCAGTTAAAGTGGCAGACTTGCTCAGCGTGATATTGCCTGAGAATATCGCGCTGTAGGCGCCGGTGCCACCAATCGTAATTGTTCCAGTATTACCTGATTGCACAGTAATGGTTCGCGCCATGGTGTAAGCACCATTAATTAACAGGCTCGCATCATTGGATCCTGTTGTATCACCCAATAAGACAGCGTTAGTCGATTTACCCAACGCACCCGCACTATTAGAAGGTGCATTCGCGGCAAGTACTAGGGTACCCGCATAAACCACTGTAGAACCCGTATAGGTGTTTGAGCCACTTAAAATAACCGTGCCACTATATCCACTTGCAGCATTAATTTTAAGAGATTTACTATCACAACCACAATTGACCGCTTCAGTGGTTGAAATAAGGGTGCCGCTAAAGGTTAAGGTTTTACTTGCAGCTACATTAATACTGGTTCCACCAGTTTGGGTAATCGATAAGAACTTAGCACTAATTGTAGAATTTTCAGTAACAGTGATATCACGATCAAGATTCCATGAGCCAAATGAAGATGAAGTTGTTCCTCCCCATCCTAGCGTACCTCCAGCAAGTATTAGACTTCCTGGATAAAGATGGAAAGTATTAGTTGATCCGCTTGCAGAGGTCAGCGTGCCGCCCGTTTTAATCGTGATAGTCAAACCACTACGCGAACTGCTTCCAATAAATGAATTATCTGCTGCTGTAGAGGCCAATGTAATCGTGCCACCATTATTAATATTAATGGCTGTAGCGCCACCTAATCCAGCGGTTGTAGCATTAGTGCCACCAGACATTGTGACAGCCTGTGCAACATTCAACACCCCATTAAATGAAGTTTGGTTCCCACTGATTGTGACTGTTCCAGAACTTGCGTTAAATCCAATGATACCCGCCGTTCCGCCTGCGCCTAATGCTGAGAAAGTTTGATTTGCTGTACTTTGCCAATCAAAAGTAGCGTCTGAAGCAACAGATAATGTGCCGGAGTAAGAACTTGATGTACCAAGCGTACTTGAACCTGAGACCTTTAAGGTGCCGGTATTTACTGTAATGTTGCCTGTAATTGCATTAGAGGCGTTTGATAAGGTCATCAAACCTGTTGAAGCCGCATTTATGGTTAAGGTGCCTGACTCAGTCAATGCGCCTGACTGGGTCACCGCACTGGTTCCCGTATTGGCACTATTAATGGTAAGCGCCGCGACAGTAGTAGCTGGCAGGGCAAGTGTTGCTGTACCAGTGTAGATAGTCAAATTTTTACCGCTTGAAGCAATAGAACCCAAGCTAATCGTACCGTTTCCAGTTGTTGCTGGAATGCCAAGCGTGTTTCCGTTTGTGGCATTTCCTTGAGAATCTATAATTGTCGTTGTGGCGCCAGTAGTGAACGCACCTGTTACCGTTTGATTACCTGTAGTCACAATACGATCCGCACTGCTACCAAGCGTCAAAGCACCATTGACTGTTAAAGTTGATAAAGGTTTTAGGCTTCCAACTTGATTACTAAATGTTACTAAGCCGGTACCTGTTGTTACCGTCAAACTACCTGATGCCAAATTGGTTTGTGTGTAATAGTTACGATTAGACTGATCAGTAACCAAGTCATCCCACTTGGTTCGACCTGCTGTATAACTTCCTGTGTTACTTACTAGAACAGCAGTTGCCTGGCCGAATGCGCTGCTTGTAGTAGTACCGTTGGGTTCACCACTGGCGAAGTTACTGTAAATACCGCTGACTGTGCCGCCACTATACATCGTGGTGTATTGGCTAGAATTATTTGCAGCAGAGCCAACCACCCAGGCCCAAAGTGTCGACCCATTGGCTGTACCCGCATCAAATTTCTGTAAATTAGCAATTGAACCGACAAAATACCCAGTTCCATTTTTCTGAAGTCTTCTAGCCCCAATCCAATAGCCTTCAACTGATTGGCTGCCATTCAAGGTACCAAAAGATCCATTCAACAATAAGGCATTCTGTAAACTTGAAGTTGGGGTAGCTAGGAATGTATCGCCAACTGAGGTTCCAATACCACTCGACCCTGCAGCAGTTGATAATGCTGTTGACCAGCTGGTTGCAGTCGTACCGTAAGTGTAACTATCGCCAGAATCAATTTTTCCTGCAAACGATACAGTGCCTGAGCTACCTGTCGTAACGCTTAGCCCATTACTATTTGCTATGAGTACATCACCATAGAAGTTGATATTGCCACTCGTCGATGACACAGTTTGTGATGCGTTGGAGGCTGCGAAATAAACCCCTTTAGAGTTAGTTGTACCATCACCACCCAATTTAATAGCCCCCGACGTTGAAGAAATCATGGTGCCAGCACCATATATCTCTAATGCATCGGTTGAGCCTGGCTGTAAAGTGATGCCTCCCGTGGTGGTAGCAATACTGCCAGAAGCACCAATTACGATTTCACCCCCACTTACAGTCACCCCAGAATTAGCAGAGGTAGCAGTGTTAATCGTTGTCAGATTGTTTACGCCATCCGCTGCGTTCTGAGTCAAGCTTACACTGCCTGCTGCAATCCCTGATATTGATGCTACAGTTCCTACAGTGAGTGGGCCACTATAATCGTAACTTAAAGTGCCTGAGCCAATGGATGCAGCTAATATTGGCGTGCTATTTGAAGTGTTCGTGAGGCTATAAGTACCACTTCCGCTAAAGGCAATACCAGTACCTGCAGTCATTAAACCTGAGCTTGACGTATTACCCGCAAATTTGATGTATCCATTCGTCGCGGTAATTGCGCCACTCGCTATAATTGTTCTTGTCGCACTCGGACCTGTGACAAGTGCAGCACTATCTGCAGTCGCAAAAATTGGCGTAGCCGCTGTTGCCGCATTAATCAAAATGCCCGATCCAGTTGTAGCCGCTGAAAGCGTTGCGCCTTGAAAAATTACATTCTGATCAGCCGTAATCGTCGTTGATGCATCTTGATAATAGCCGTAATAAGTAGTTGATGAAGCCCCTGCGTAACTAGAAATAATAATGTTACCGCCAGTCGAACGAATAGCATTACTTACTCCAGCAGTAATCTGAACTCCATAGCCAGTGGTTGCATAGCCAATTAAGTTAATATTGCCTGCAGCCAGCAAACTACTTGCTCCATCATCTATAGCAATACTGTTGATACCTGCACCGGTAACTGTAATGCTGCCAGCTGTTGCCGTTATTGAGTGACGAATAATCGTCGGGTAATAGCCAGAATAATTATTAATGCCATGAATGGTGATATTACCGGTATCAGCGATCCAGCCATTAGAGCCGTTAGCCCAATTGCTTAAGTAAACCCCAATACCTGATAAATTAATCCCCGTAATCGTTAGATTATTTTTGGCACGGACTAAATTGTAATCACTGTATGAGTAAATACCTGCCGCTGCAACACCACCAGTAGCAAAATTATTTATCGTTACACGACCATTGGCATAACCAGTCATACTGATTGACCCGTTATAACTACGAATGGTTGTTGTGGTACTCCACAGGATGATGCCATGGTTCGCGCCATAACTAGAAGAGATTCCGGAAGGTGCACCATCTCCAGTGATAGTAATATCACCATGGGCGTAAATACTTGCCCCATCAAAGATCGCTATACCAGCACCAGAGTCAGAAGCACTCGTACTAGAATAACCTGCATACATCAATGCACCTTTGATTGATACATTACCGCTACTATTGGAAGCAGTGCCACTAGAGGCTGTTGTAGGATTGTTAACAGCAAGCAGTTTGCCGCCAGTGAAATAAATACCCCACCACTTTCCAGTAGACTCCATGTCTGAATTAGCAGTGGCATAACCTGAAGGAGTAGCCGTCAATTGATCAGTTGTGAGGGTAGATAAAATATTTGTGCGCGCATTGGTAATTGCGGTATTCGCGGTTGAGTATGCATCTCCCGAATTGGTTGATAATGAAGCCCCCTGAATATTAATATTGCCAGCAGTTGCGACAATATTAACGCTGTCGCTGTTAATATAAGTACCTACGTCATATGCGCTGTAGCTTGATAAAGTGATATTTCCACTGACTGATCGAATCGTGCCACCAGTCGTTGCTGTCAATGTTGGGCCAGCGGAGACAATATAAATACCCTGTCCTGCTGATGCTCCACCATATCCAATCACATCCACATTGCCTTGTGCATGGATGTATCCATAATCACTATCAAAATCAATACCTCCGTGAGTGCCAACACCCACAATAGTGACATTCCCCTTACCCGCCCCTGTTCCATTAGCGATGATTGGTGCGCGCACATAAAGTGCGTAATGACTCCATCCCGTTGCATTATTATTGATGGTTTTAACCGAAATATTCCCTGTCTCTGAAATCCAGCCACAAGCACCGCTACAGGTGCTTGCTGTACTTACATAAAGACCTGCTGTTCCGACAGCATTGATATTTAGATCGTTATAGGCTTGAATTAAGGGCGTTGAGTCAAGAAACCATATTGGCCTAGAACCAACAAGATTAAGATTTACATTCCCTGCAGTCGAACGAATAATGACGGAGCTACCGTTAATATATAAAGCACCATCCGCTTGTGATGCAGCTTGATTCGAATAGATAGATAAATTGCCGGCAGATCTAATAATAGTAGAGCCCTCTAGATACATGCCTCCACTGTAAGCCGTATTTGATTTTGCAGTAATAGAGAGCGTACCCCCGGTTGACTCAATCAAACTGCTACTTCGCATAATTAGCGCCCAGGTATTATCTGATGTCGGATTAATAGTGGCAGTAATTGTCAAATTCCCAGCCGCCTTAACCTGAGCACTACCCATAAGTTCAATAGCCGGGGTGCTAGCTGGGGCTGTAGCAGTAATACTCATCGCACCATTTGTGGACCGTAGGATAGCGCTCGCACCTAGATAAAGGCCGTGATAAGAAGATGCGCCGGTTAAACTAAGGGTAGCATCACCATAGCTGGATATTAAACTACTAGCGTCCTGAACAATTCCATAAGTACCTGAGCTTGTCGATGTTGATGTAATACTCAAGGTACCAGCGGATGAAGTTAGTTGCGAAGTACCATACATCCATAAGCTAGCACCGTTGGTTGAAGCACTAGTAATCGATATGTCTCCAGTGACAGCCACTCTCGTATATTGTCCGGAAATTACAACACCACGAGCTCCACCAGTGGCATTAATCGTAAGATTTCCTCCAACTGTGATGCTCACCCTGGTGGTCGAAGTGCCCGCGCCTGCCAAATCATAGCCGATAGAAACTGCAGGATAGTTACCAGATACAGCACTGTTAGTGCCTGTAAGAACTAAATCTCCACTTGTTGAAAGTGTTGAATATGCATCAAACCGAATACCAGAAAATAGCGAGGTATTGCCAGATGCGGGCGTGCCAGAGATGGTAATGGTGCCAGTTCCACCATTAATTGTCGTGCCAGTCGTGCCATCTGCTCCAAATAAAATCGCATTGTATGCTCCTGTTCCGAGACCATAGATAGCGATAGTGCCTGAACCAGAAGTGGAGATTGTTGCCCCAAGGGTCTTAATGCCATCGGTTGCAGTAGAAACCGTTGAGTTACCTTGACCATAAATGACAATATTACCGCCCGCAGCATTGAGCGTTGCTTTTCCAATGCTTACACCCCTAAGCGTTGAAGAAGAGTTACCAACGGCATATCCATTATTACAAGAATAAGAAGCTGCGCAGGTACTAGAGCTATCACCGTATCCACCGCGTAAGGTGATGTTACCGCCATAGGTCGTGATATTACTTGCTGAAGGAATGTCTATATAGCCGTAGCTTGTTTTGTCGACACTGGCATATAAATAGACATTGAGCGGATTGCCTGAAGCGCCACTAATTGTACTGTTGACCAGAATGTGGCGAGACGCATAAAGGGTAAAATTGGTTCCATTACCACTTGATGTTAATGCACCACCAATCGTAATATCCTTCGATGCCGCATACGTTCTAATCGTCGTATTGCCATCGATTGAACTAGTATTTAATGTTACTGATTGATTTGTATAGATTGTTCCAGACCCGCTTGTAAATGTAATGCTCTGGATACTATTGGCGGTATTTGTTGCAGTTAAGCCAGCACCATTCAACACGCTTAACGTGTAAGTACTCGCCGAGATAGCCCCTGAAACTGTAAGATCTCCAGTTCCACCAATCGAAGTATTTGCCCCTAAGGTTACCGCGCCAGCATAACTTGCTGCAGTATCACTACCATTAATCAGTGCCCCACTACCACTGATTCCCGTTCCACTCAATTTGAGTGGGTTCGTATTGATGATCGACTGACCATTAAGGTCTAGCACTGCACCACTCACCACCACAAAACTACCCGCGGTTCCCACAGGTGAGCTTGAACCTAATTTCAATTTGCCTGAATTGATCTGAACACTTGCATCATAAGTGTTAGTTGCTGACAAGGTGAGTACACCACTTGAAGTTCCTGTGTAATTCAAAGACCAATTTGAGGTCGCAGCATTGGAAATGGTGTTATTTGTTGCACTAGATTGTATGGTGAGCGAAGACAAATTCCCGACAGCTCCACCAAAGCTTACAGCAGCACTTCCTGACTTAATATTCAAACTCGGACCAAAAGCTAATACCAGCAATCCTGAACCACCAGCACCACCCGACCCCCCTGTAGCTGCAGGGTCAGAACCACCACCACCTGAGTTTGCATCTGCATTACTATCGCCATTAACTGCAGTCGCACCGCCAGCTGAAGCCGTACCATAAGAGCTATCACCGCGACCGCCACCACCGCCGCCATAAGAGACTGATGTACCGGTAATTGAAGAGGCTACCCCACTACCACCATTAAGGCCTGAGCCTGCTCCGCCTGCGCCACCACCACCGCCTGCGCCACAATATCCAGGTGATCCGCAACCATAAGCTCCTGTTGCACCACCATTACCACCGAGATTACCTGAGCCACTGGTACCACCGTATGCACCAGCATTATTAGTGCCTACATTATTACCAGCCAGACCACCATCGGCAGTAAGACTTGAGAATATAGTCGAAGCCCCATTATTGCCAGCCAAGCCCACGGTATTTGTAATTGCTGCACCACCACTACCAACCTTAGCAGTATAGATTGTAGTGCCATCCAATGAGAGCGAGCCAACAAGGACTTCACCACCACCACCACCGGAACCCCAATAATAACTACCAACTCCTCGATTTCCACTCGCACCACCGCCCACTAATAGATAAGAGGCAGTAGCTGCACTGCTTGGGGTCCATAAATAATTAGTCCCATCCCACTTGAGGGTTCCGTTTAGTGCACCATAAGAAAGACTGACTCCAGTGCTATTAGCAGTTCCTGTCGCTGTTGCCGAACCTGAGTTTCCGCCGACAGGATTAAAATATCCTGCATTAGAAAGGCTCCATATTTGGTAATTTCCACTTCCAGTCAGAACCAAACGGTTAGTGCCGGTATTTGAAGTTGCGTTACCTGTTACTGCGCCTGAGAAAGTCACGCCTGCCCCAGAGCCGACGCCAGAAACCATCGCTTTAATAACGGCTGAACCATTGCCAGAAGACCCACCGCCAAGTGTGGTAGATGACAAACCAACGGTTTGTGATACTGCTCCGCTACCACCTGCATAGCCTCCTTTACCTGTAGTCTCTCCTCCACCCGCTGTACCAACACCGCCGGCACCGCCGTAGTAACCACCGCCACCGCCGCCAGAGCCGCCGCCGTCGGCATTGGTGTAATTACCATTGAAACCTGCTTGACCTGTATAGTTACTGCCATTCACATTGGATGATGAGTAGGTTTGACCTGGGGTTTCAGTTCCATTTGCATCTGATGCAATATTATTACCGCCAGCGCCACCGCCACCGCCACCAGCAACTAAATAATTGGCACCACTTCCAACACGTACAATCGTTGCAGCACCGCCACCACCGCCAGCACCCGATGTTCCAGAAGTCCCTGCATTACCACCTGCACCACCACCAAATGTAGAGACTAATGGATTCACCCCAGCAGAACCTGCTCCTGTATTTTGCACACTACTTGAACCATTGCCACCTGCACTGCCGGTACCAATATAAAGAGTGGTTGAACTAGAGAGATAGAAACTAGCGGTATAGTAGTTACCTACTCCACCAGCCTGGCCAAGATTACCTCCATCAGAACCACCAGTGCCGCCACCTGCGCCATTCAGTTGGACAAGGATGGCACCGACGTAGCTTCCAGATTGAGAGCTTGCTGAATAACTATAATTGGTCGTCTGGATACCAAAGGTGGTATCTAGCACTACATCGCTACCAATATTAACTGGGCCGGTATAACTTTGAGCCCCATTGGTGGAAACATTCGCATTAATTGAAATAAGATTTGTTGCGGTCGCAGTGAATCCTGCGTTTAAAATAATTTCAGCATTGATATTGATATTACGTGCAGCATCTAAAGTAAGTGAGTTGGTACTAAATGAATAAATCGGGACGCTAATCGTAATGTCACCATTTGCACTGCTTGTGCCAGTGATACTTGCAGCACCAGATACGCTAGAAGCGCTAGTTGTAATTGTGACGTTTTGTGAATTAAGTGCAGAAATAATCGCTGCAACGTTTGATGAGTCAATTACAAAATCATATGGGTCAATCAGCCACATACCACCTCGACCTGCATTGATAGAAGCAAGCTGATTGAGTGTGTGCCCTGAAGTTTCGATGAAACCACCAACTCCAATAGGGCTTAATGCTTGTGTGCTTAACTTAGATTTTTGATCTAAGCTTGCATAAGCAGAAAAAGGCAACGTGCCATTTTTGGCATCATTACCGATGAGGATGTTACCGCCTTGGTTTACCCCGGTTGCTTCCAGCGTTGTTGCGGTGAGAAGAGTTTGCTGGAGACCGGCTACAAAAATTGCTCCGCCGCGACCCTCACCACCGTTTGTTTGTATGTAACTTTGCTCAATGCTTACTGTACCGTTCCATGAAATAATTTCAATTTCGCCGCCGTCATCGCCATTAGCAATTAAGTTAGCTAATGAACCAATTTTAACTTCCTCGTCACCTTGGATGTTTATCTTACCGGCTCGACCATTAGATCCTGCACGCAGATTTCCAGTAATGGCAACTCGACCGGCAAGGAAGCTAATTAACGGCAAGCTTTCGCCATTGCCAAATAAATAGGCAAACACATCGCCTTTTGATCCAATCACCGGCGCTTGAATTATCACCTCTGCCGCTTCAACTTTTGAGGCGGCGGCCAATTCAACTGCGTTTTCACTTACGATTTGTAAGGTGATGGGTGACAACCTTGTACTTTGAATCTGGCCGCGTATCATCACGCTCTGCTCAGCCTCAAGTTTTAATGCGGTAAGTTTTGGAGTGGTTTTTTGTATTACGGCATCCACAGTTACCGTTACTTGACCTGCAAGCACTGTTTGATTGCAGGTACCTGTCGCCTGACAACCTGCTGTACTTGACTTAATTTTTACATTCGCCTTGTTAAGGGCGCTTGAAATAACACCCGCATTGGTGCTGTTAATTTCGACCGCTGCACTCGTTACATTCCACGCACCTGGATTACCAGTCGCGCCTGTCACTCCGGCATTAATTTCTGCGGTAGGGGCAATTTCAATCGCACCATTTGACGTGGTATTGATTGTTCCGCCGTTACCCGCGACCTTGCCACCTTGCGCTAACAAGCTGCCGTTGATGGTGGTTTTTTCTTCTGCGTGTATGCTGATGGTACCAGCGTTGCCATTTCCGGTAGCGGACACGCTGACCTTGGCGCCGGCTTCTACTGTGGCCGTTTTGCTCGCAACGATCTCAACACTGCCGCCGCCCTCTTGACCACGCGCGACCGTTCTTGAACCCGAAGTGAGGGTAACGTTACTGGCCGACAACATAATGCGACCGCCTTTTTTGACCAACACCGTTTCATTGGCACTGGCGCTTAAGGTGCCGCTTTGCTTAATCACACTGCCAACCAAATTATTAATAGCACGGGCAGACAATATGATTAATCCACCGGGCGCTTTGACGGCCGTTTTATTTTCAATTAGGGCATCGATTGCACTTGGCGTTGCGGAGATACTAGACAGATTTCGACTTGGATCAAAATTGAGCGTGATCCGTTCGCCTGCCGCCATGACCACGGTGCCCATTTGCGCTACGATGACTCCACTGTTTCTCACGTCCGGTGCGAGTAATGCCACATACCCACCTAGGCTCGTTTTGATATTGCCTTCATTAATCACTTTACCCGTGGCGCCATTACGATCGTAATTGGCTTTGCCTGACAGGTAATCCGCATCACTTATATTATGCGTTGTGGCCACAACGGCACCCACATCAATATTGGCACTTTTAGTAAAATAAACCCCTGCGTTATTTACAAGAATCACTTCTCCAGGCGCATTAATTTTTCCGTGAACCTGGCTCGGGTTAGCATTAGAAATTCGATTGAGCGTTGAGGCTTGGGCATTAGGTTGATTGAAATTAACGGTGGCCGCTGAGCCCAAATCAAATTTATCCCAATTGACAATCGCACGTTGACTGGTTTGATTAACATTAAGTACCGGCGCATTGGGGGAGGAAACATCCGTAACAATGGCAGCATTCCCTGCTGTCACTTGCCCACCTGTTGGCAATGCATTTGTTGGGACAACCGTCTCCGCATACACGAGACCCTGCGAGAACCACAAGCATACCAGCCCTGCCATGATAGCGATCAAGGCTTTTGATTGACTGGATAGGCTTCTCATTCTTATCATCAGAAGGCAATGCTTCCGGTTAGCCAATAAACGTTCATATTCAAACTTCCGTCCTGGTCGTTAACGTTATTGATTGTTGATGGATTGGGATTTTGTCCTACACGATGCGAATACGTCGCTTTTAATGATGACTGATACGGTCCACTCCAGGCAAGAGAAGCACCATAACCTTCTAGACTGTAGTTGGGCGGCCCAACTGGTCTAAAAGTTGATTCTGGAGAAAGTTTGCTCAGATGGTATTGCTTAACGTGCCCCTTATCCCAAAAGATTGAAGCATTAAAGTTATAAGGTAAAAACTTATATAACTCGACTTTAAACAAGTAGCCTTCACTCCCAGACCCCTCACTGGTTGGATATGCGCGAACACCATTGATGCCGCCAAGATAAAACTTCTCAGAAGAATCCAGGTTTCGATTAGCCACTTGGCCTGATGCATCAAAATTTAAGCTCACGCTGTCAGTTATGAATTGATTGCGGCTAAAGTTTAAATGCAAACGCTTGTATCGCCCCTGAGTATTAGCGCCCTCGAAGTCACGCGTTATGTTTGGTGAGCCCTCAAGATTGACGCTACCATAGATCATGTTTACTGAAGCATTGGTCTGACCACCGGCTAAAATTCCGTCAATATAACTTCCTGAAATCAAAAGGGATGCCACATCAAGCTTGTAATCACTTTCTGTTGCTGTTGGTTCTGTCGATGCCATTTGATTCAAGAAATACTTCTTATCGTAATTTACTTCTGCACTTAGGTTTGCTTGCTTACCTAAGAGTATGGGGTAATTCGCATTTACATTGTAAGTAACAGAGTGGCCAAGAGGGGTCAGTTCGCTCCCCTCCATCGATGTCAAAAATTTATACTTCATGTAGCTGCTATTGGCACCAACCTTTAAACCACTTCCTCCAACTGGAATGGTATAAGCAACACGAGCGTAATCCGTTCCATCAGTATGCAAAGCGGTAATGTTCAGCAAGTCCCCCATTTTTAATGGGCTTGCTAGATTAATGGTTGCCGTTTCTTTTCTCTTACCCGTTGATCGGCCGCCAGAATTGTCGGCAGATAATCCAAATGACAATAGAGGACTGTCAACCACTTTAATCAAGAGTTGGGTTGAACGCTCTTTTTCACCAGGTTGATAGCTGGCATCAACTTTAAAACCAGGGAGTCGCTGCAACAGAGCTAACGCCCGGTCAATTTTTTTCTGGTCGACCGGCTGCCCGATAGGGGAGCAAGCCTCTATGAACCTTTCAATGACACATGGGCGAATGCGCTTGTAATCCTTATTGAAGGTACCGTCGATTTTAACGCCAGCAAAAACCGCCTCAATCACCTCAATTAAAACGACACCTTCAGTAATGTCCTGCTCAGGCAAATTAACTGTCGCCAACACGCCTTTCTTATTGTACAAAGCAGAGGTTAAATCAGTGGCGGTTTTAAGTTCAGCAATACTGATGCTGCGGTTAGTTATAGAAGCGAGGGCCGCCTTAAGTTCAGCCTCTTCAATCGCATGATTGCCGGTGAATTTAAATTCCTTAATCACCACCAGATCAGTTGGCGCCTCTTCAACCACTTTTTCCTTGGGGGCCTGCTCAGGCAAAGTGGGAGCAGGTTTGAATTCAAGATCACGCTGAATTTGCTGCAGAATTTGACCCCCATAAGGCGCATCAGGTAGGGCAGGGTCTGCAAACGACTGGATTGGGCTTAATGAGAAAACCAACGCGAGCAGGAATGATAAAAAAGGAGAAAAAAGGCTGAGCGAAGCCTTTGCGCTTAGAGACGTAAGGTCACTCTGCGCTTGATGAATCCCAACAAAATTTATCTTATTTACTGCCATAAACTACCATAAGGTCTATCGAGGCTCTTTCCAAAATTAATCGAAACTATAAAAAACCCTTTAAATCCAACAGAATAATTACCATTTAAAATCAGTGAAATTAGAAACTTAGCACATACAAAAAAGGTTTTTTCCAATATATCAGATGCTAATATATATTTGCATATAAATCCACGCTAACGTTATAAAAATTAAGAAAAACCGAAATGTTTAAATGATTGAAGGTTTCTCTCCCACAGGAAGCATAAAATAATTGAGCATTAATGGTCAAAAGAATAGACAATTCTGGCACCTCTAAAACACTGAAATAGCTTTCGACAATGGCCCTATTAGGAACATCAAACGTAACCAATTACTCCAACAACCGGCTCTTATACTGGGCTCTATTGCTATCCGTTTGCTTCCACATGCTTGCAGCCGTAACGCTGCCAAGCATGCATTTCAAAACGCTTCAGCCAAATTTTCAATTTTTGGTACGCATTATCCAAACCAAAGTGCCACCTCAGGTTGCCATGGAAAGCCCGCCTGAAGCCAAAACAACGCCAACCCCTGCCAAGCCACCTTCCTTATCCAAAACAAAAAAAGAGGTTATGCAAGCAACCGAAAAAGAAACGCCCACAATTAGTGATGAAACATTCCTCGCCCCCGCTGCTTCTGAGCAAAAAGACTACACCAGCACCCCAACCATTTCTGCAGATACAAGTGAAACAATCCCAAAACCCATGGCGGCAGCCCCACAGAAAATAGAGCAGCAAGCATCAAATAACTCTAGCAATGAATCAAAAAATGCACGCAGTCAATACGGCTTATTGTTATCCCAAGAAATCGCCAAATTTAAGCAATACCCGCCTTTTGCAAAACAAACCAGACAGCAAGGCGTGGTTTTAGTGCAGATTAAAATAGACGGACTTGGCAGACTTCTTAATGTTAATTTATACCAATCTAGCACCCACGAACTTCTAGATAACCAAGCACTGACTATGGTAAGAAAAGCCTCACCATTCTCCAAACCACCAATAGACGAACTTAAGGATGAAGAGCTCAATATGGTCATACCAATAGCCTTTCGTCTTAATTAACAATCCCAATCAATGGGCCATTAATGGCGTTTTTTATTTTTAATAAAATTGGGTTCGTTTCGCAAAAAAGTATTTTTGAAATACGGGCTTATTAGAAGTCCATAGTGGGTATTGAAAAATAGCCACTATCCGCATACATTTTGCATATTGGTAATCAATAAGGATACAAGATGACTTCGAAGCCGCAATTAACCGCAAATCGCACGAATGCAAGAAAGTCGACAGGGCCTAAATCCAAGGCAGGCAAATCGATCGCGAGCACCAATGCTGTTAAGCACGGCGGCACAGCAAAACGCTTTATTAGCTCAGTTGAAAGCCAAGCATACCGAGCCTTCTTGGCAGCCCTTCAAAAGGCCTACACAAATCAGAACCCTCTTGTCGCAATGCAATTAGAACGTATTGCAAAAATTAAGATTCAACTTGAGCGGATTCAGTCGACTATTGATGCCACATTTAGGATGGCACAGGAAGAAGAGGGTCTAGATACGAAGTTAATGGATTTGTTAAACATGGACAAAATTCTTAGAAGCCAAGCTAAATCAATCTCTTCTGGCGAAATCGAACTTTCTGAATGGGTTAATCTTGATCGAATTAAAATTGTAGCCGAATTGTCATCAGTCGATATTGCTGAACTAAAAACACATCATGACTTTCTTACCAAGACACCTCAACTCTGCCAATACCTTTTCAACAGAAGTTGTGAATATCAAATTAGCATCCTAAATTTTATTGATTTACACGCCGAAATTGATCTTAAAAAAAGCACTCAACTGAAAGGTGGTTTTGATGAACTGATGCGAGGCCTAGCCCAAGGCATAGGTTTTGACAGTAATGACAACCTAGATAATGCAATTCAGAAAGTCAACTTGGAAGCACTCAGCAAGGCCGCTAACCTATATGCACTTGAAATCAACCGATTATCGGACGCTCACTACAAAATTATCGCCTTTACTAGGCTGCGTCAAATCCCACATCTCCCCATAGCGCTCAATCTAGAGACTTTAGATAAACTATACCGATACCAATCGGCACTTCAAAGACAACTATCAAGCTGCATCGGCGAGCTTTTAATTCTTAACAAGCCAAGCTCCTGAGACATAAAAAATTAGCACTTTAGTATCATTTTATTATCAATATAGTAAATAACTGTGTGTATTTACCTTACGGCTGGCAGGGAAACGTAAAATAACGAATTAGTGCTTTTAGATGGGCTCAAGTTACAGTATAATGCTGCGCATGCGCCCGTAGCTCAGCTGGATAGAGTACTTGGCTACGAACCAAGGGGTCGGGCGTTCGAATCGCTCCGGGCGCGCCATATTTCCGGTAGTAAAAAAGAAGGGTTAAGCTTAGCGGCTTAACCCTTTTTTATTTAGCTATGTGCTGCCTAAAATTCGTCGAATACTTAGTAGTAGTCATCTTCACGCTGATGCCTAAGCGCTAAAATCGTCACCCATTTGTCCGACTCGATTTCAAACAGGGCAACATAGCCTTTAGAACCAAAACTAACGATTAACTCACGGAT
>Ga0172376_10002535_pt1 | contig 22207 bp, 18 predicted proteins | sample Lak35m_FD_121114 | JGI IMG/M metagenome (GOLD analysis project Ga0172376, IMG submission 121114) | Freshwater microbial communities from Kabuno Bay, South-Kivu, Congo - kab_092012_35m | ecosystem: Environmental > Aquatic > Freshwater > Lake | place: Democratic Republic of the Congo: South-Kivu... | reverse complement strand
GGCGATGGGCGATGCCTTCCTTCGGCAATTGGCGCAATTCGGGGGCGCGGATATGCCGGCACCCTCGGCAGGGGGCGTGCAATTGCCGCAAGGTATCGCGCTTGGCGGGGCCTTCAGCTTGCAGGACCATACCGGCCAGCGCGTCACGGAACGCGCCTTCGCGGGCAAGCTTGGCCTGATCTATTTCGGCTTCACCTATTGCCCAGATGTCTGCCCGACCGAATTGGGGCTGATGGCCTCAGCGCTTGATCTTTTGGGCCCGGATGCGGCGCGGGTTTTGCCGGTGCTGATCACCATAGACCCGGCACGTGACACGCCCGAAGCCTTGGCCGATTACGTTTCCCGTTTTCATCCGGCGCTAAGGGGTTTTACCGGTACGGATGAGGGAATCGCCACCGCCGCGCGCGCCTTTCGTGTCTATTACCGCAAGGTCAATCCGCCAAGTGCCAGCGATTACCTGATGGATCATTCATCCTTCATCTATCTGGTCGGCCCTGATGGCCGCGTGCGCCAGCTTTTCCGCCCCAATACCCCGCCTGAGACCATCGCGGCCGCGATCAGGGGACAATTGCGCCAGCTTTGACCGCCCCCAGGCTTTCAAAGCGAAAATTCTTCTGCTAAGTGACCAGAACCGTCGATCTGAAAAAACTTCGGAAGCAAAAAAGGAATGCTGGATGGAAAATGATTTTAGTGAGCGCGAAGGCAGTGCCGAACGCGGCGCCGCCGGAAGCCCCAGGCACACCAGAAGATTGTCGGACAAGGTCCTGATCGCCTTTCACCATGCCTGCGACCAGTCTGATTTCGATGTGGCGAATGATCTGCTGGTCATTCTTGAGAAAATGCTGAAACGGCCAAGCGCTGGTTCCGACAGCAATCGCCGCAAGAGCATCGAAAGCCTGGTCGCCGCGCATGAAAGGCTCTGGCTGCTGCGCCATCCGGAAGCGCGGGAAGGCTAATCAGCGCCAATCTGCGCTGCGTCACGCAGGATCGCCTCGGCGGCTTCGGTGAAGCAGCCATCGGCTTCGTGCAGCACAAGGCCGGGCAGGATTTTTGCCGGACTGCGCGCCCCCTTGCGGGCGCGGAGCAAGACGCGCTTGGCGGCAATGCCCGCGCGTGGCCAAAGTGGCAGCAACTCCACCGCACCGAAACCCGCATCGCGCATCGCGGCCACCGCCGCATCAAACCGCGCGGCGGGCAGGATCAGGCTCAGGCTGCCACGTGGCGCAATGGCGGCGGCGAGAAACCCAACCCATTCGGCCAAGCCCGGCCCCGCTTCATGTGTCGCGGCGCGGCGAATGGCGCCGGGTGGCGGCGTGCCGCCCGGCCAATAGGGCGGATTGGCAAAGCCATGCGCCACGGGGCCAAGAGCGCGCGCCAAAGCCAAATCCGCGACATCCCCTTGTTCGATCTGCGCCGAGAGCCCTGCCCGCGCCGCATTCTCCCGCGCCAGCGCCGCCATGGCCGCTTCGCGTTCCACCGCGCGAATCGTAAGCCCCGGCACGCGGGCGGCGAGGCACAAAAACGCCGCACCCGTACCGGGGCCGGCTTCCAAAACGGTCTCGTCGGGTTTTGCCGGCACAAAGGCGGCCAGCAGCACTGCATCCAGCCCGGCACGAAAACCCTTGGCCGGTTGGCGCAGCGTCACACGACCATTCAGCAGGCGGTCTTCGGTGAAATCGGTCACAGGCCCTCGGCCTCCCCCGCGTCGCGCAGGATACGCTCGGCTGCGGCGGCATCTTCACTGCGCACGGCCAAGCGCCGCGGAAAGGCGCCGATGCCGCCTTCAATTGCGCTGATATGCTGATCCAGCAGCACGGCTTCGATGCCGGCATCCTTCAGCAAGGCTTGCAGGAAGCCAAGCCGGATCGGGTTATTGCTGCGGATCAGAACGCGCATGGGAAGCCCTCTCCACCGGTCCTTTCGCTTGCCGGTCCGGCATGTGGCGCCTATGGTGCGCCGCGCATTCAAAGGTGAGCAAGAGTGGATTTGGCGCCGCAGCACATGCCTGGCGAGGATCGGGGGCGGGGGGAAGATGCCCTGACCGCCTTGACGGCGCTTGTCCAGACGGATCTGGAAGCCTGCAACCGCCTGATCGTGGAGCGGATGCAAAGCCCGGTGGCGCTGATCCCGCAATTGGCCGCGCATCTGGTGGCTGCTGGCGGGAAGCGGCTCCGGCCCTTGCTGACTTTGGCGGCGGCGAAGCTTTGCGGCTACCAGGGCGAGCGGCATGTCTCCTTGGCCGCCTGTGTGGAGTTCATCCATACCGCGACACTGTTGCATGATGATGTTGTGGATGAAAGCGCGCTCCGGCGCGGGCAGGCCAGCGCCAATGCGCTGTTCGGCAATAAGGCTTCTGTGCTGGTTGGCGATTTTCTGTTTGCCCGTGCCTTTCAATTGATGGTGGCGGATGGGTCGCTTGAGGTGCTGCGCATCCTCTCCACCGCCGCGGCCACGATTGCCGAGGGCGAGGTTCTGCAATTGATGACGCAGAATGATACCGCGACCACGGAAGACCAGTATCTGGCGGTGATTGAGGGCAAGACCGCCGCGCTATTTGCCGCCGCGACCGAAGTGGGCGCGGTGATTGCGGATCGCCCCCGCGCGGAACAGGCGGCGCTTTGTGATTACGGCGGCGCGCTCGGCATCGCGTTTCAATTGGTGGATGACGCGCTCGATTACGCGGCCGATCAGGAAGCGCTCGGCAAGACAGTGGGTGATGATTTCCGCGAGGGTAAGATCACCCTGCCGGTATTGCTCGCCTTCGCGCGCGGGAGCGAGGAAGAGCGCGGCTTTTGGCGTCGTGTTCTGGAAGAAGGCGACCAGCAGGACGCTGATCTGGCGACCGCCATGGCGCTGATGACGAAATACGACACGATTGGTGAGACAATCGCCCGCGCGCGGCGTTATGGCGACAAGGCGATTGCGGCTTTGGATGTTTTCCCGGACACCACCGAACGTCGCGCCATGGTGGAAGTGGTGCGCTTTTGCATTGATCGGGCGCGGTAGAGCGTCACGCCCGTCGCGGCACCAACGCCAAGGCCACCATCGCGAGCAATAGGCTCGCGACCCACCAGGCCTGCCAAAGCCCGAAGGAAAGCATCCCCGTCACCGCGGCTGAGGCGAGCATCCCAGCACCCACAGCCGGCGCCGCGCTGCGGGATGCCGCAACACCCAGCGCCAGCATCAGCGCGGCACCAATCAGCGCACCAATGCCGCCCAATTCCAGCCAAAGCTGAAGCGCGCCATTATGCGGGTGCAGCGGCATCAGTTCCGCATGCGGCTGGGTCACGAAATCGCGCAGCGCCGGCGCCTTGATGTTGAGCCGATCAAGCGTCTCGGCATCGGGCTGCGCGCGCCCGCCCGGCATGGCACGGCTGGCTTCCAGGCCCCAGCCGGTGAACGGCTTTTCGGCAATGCGCTGTGCGGCGAAATCCCAGATCACCAGCCGATGCACCGCGGAGGGTGGCAGGTTGGCCGAGGGGATTTGCGGGACCAATGCCACCAGGAACGGCATCAGCAGGATCACCAACGCCACCCCTGCCCCGACCAGCCTTGGCCCCAGGCGCGGTGCGGCAAGGCTGAGCAGCACCGCGCCAAGCCCGGCAAGAGTCGCGAGCCGCGCGGTTTCCCCCGGCAGCGCAATCAATACGCCCGCCCCCAGCACCAGCAGCGCCCCCCGCGCCACCCAGGGCCAGGGCAGCGCGAAGCCCATGGGCAGCAATAATGCCATGAGCGATGCCGCCGGCTTCAGCCCGAACATCAGCGCAGCCGGCACTTCCTTGAGCCCGCGCACAGCCGCGCGCAACGCATTGCCGCTTTGCCAATCGCCAAAGGCGGCCGCGAGGCCCAGCACCAACCCAAAACCAATCCAGGGCATCAGCCGCGCCCCTTGCGCCGCCCCCGCCGCGCCATGGGCCAGCAGCATCATCGCCGCCAAGGTCACCGCGAGCAGCGCCGCGCGTGCCGGCTCCGGCGCCCAAAGCGCGGTAATTGCCCCCCAGCCCGCCAATATCAGCCCGAGCAACAGCACTGCCCCTTGCGGTGTGCCGGGCCGCCAGCCGGCGCGCCAGCCAAGGCCAAGCGTGATCGCCATGGGAATCAGTGCCAGCGGCGTCATGGCCTTGGATTGCAGCACGGCCACAAAGGGCGCAGCGAGCAAAGCGATGGCGAGCGGCAGGCCAGGATGGGACATGACCTGGGCATTAGGCCAGAACTGCGCCGTTTGAAACCGCAGCACCAAGACGCTTTGTGCCACGCTTAGATTTTCTCACGCCTATGGACAGACAGAAGGGGCCTAACCCACTACATAGCGCGGCAGGAGATGATGCCCTTGCTGCCCGCCATTCCCGTTTTTGATCTGCGCACCGAATCCCAACCCTCGCTTGCCGCCTTGCGCGCCGCACCCTTGCGCACGGAAGCGCTTTGGCGCGATGCCCGCGCGCGCTACACCCCGCCGGGTCTGGCGGTTGCCGATCGGCTCTCGCGCCATTGGCTGCGTCGCAACGGAAATCCCTTGCGGACCGAGATTGAGGCGATTGCCGCTGCCCTGCCGGGGCCGGGCGGGCATGCGCTCAATCTCTCCTTCGAATGGGGCTGTACGGCCGGGCTTGGTGCGGCGGAGGCGCCCTTCATGCTGCGCGTCCTGGATTGGAATTTGGCCGGCCTTGGAGAGCAGCTTTGCGTCTTTCGCCAGGCGGGACCGGCCGGGGAATGGCTCAATCTTGGTTGGCCCGGTTTTGCCGGGGTGATCACGGCGCTGGCGCCAGGGCGCTTCGCGATTGCCATCAATCAGCCGCCCCTGCCGCAACGCGCCCTGGCACGCGCGGCCCGGCGCATGGGCGCGGATTTTCTTGGGCTTGCCGTGGATTGGCTGGCGGCGCGCCCGGCGCGCTGGCGCCAGCGCGGCCTGCCGCCGGCGCATTTGGTGCGCCTGGTCTGCGATACCGCGCCGGATTACGCGGCAGCCCTTGCCATGCTGCGCGATACGCCACTTGCGGCGGGGGTGATTTTTTCTTTGGCCGGCACGCAGCCCGGAGAGGCCGCGGTGATCGAAAGGGCCGAAGCATCGCATGCGGTGATTGAAGCCGCGCCCAATGCGGTTGCCGCGAATGGCTGGCAATGCATCGCCAATCCTGGCGCGCCACGTTGGCGCTACAGCGCCGAACGCCACGCCGCCATGACCAGGCTGCTGGCCGGGCCGGTGCCAAGTGACTTTAGTTGGCTCACGCCGCCCATCGCGAATGAGGGTTCACGCCTTGCCGCCATGATGTGCCCGGCAACGGGCAGGCTGGAATTGCTTGGCATGGAAGCTGGTGTTGCAGCAACGGAGCCGCTTTACATGAATTGAAATGAAAAACCCCGATACCAGCAGTATCGGGGCTTTCCAAACAACGCAGCGCGATATCACACCGCCGCAATGCTCTCCCGCCGCAGCTCCACCGAAAGTGTATCAAGCGAACGCTCAACGCGATCCAGCATTTCCGTCACCTCATCCTTGGTGATGACCAGCGGCGGGGAGAATCCGATGCTGTCATTCATCATGGCGCGCAGGATCACGCCCTGTTCTTCGCCATGCTTCACCAAACGCGGGCCGATCTTGCGCGCGGGGTCGAAGTTTTTCCGGGCTCCCTTGTCTTCCACCAATTCAATCGCGCCCATCATGCCAACGCCGCGCACTTCCCCCACCATCGGATGATTGGCAAAGCGCCGCTGCAATTCGGCCTGCAGATGCGGACCCACAGATTTCACATGACCGATCAGGTCAATCTCATCATAGATCTTGAGCGTTTCAATCGCGACCGCCGCCGCCACCGGATGCCCGGAATAGGTAAAGCCATGGCCCCAAGTGCCAACGGCGGAAGACCCTTCCGCAATGCCCTGGAAGACCCGTTCATTCACCATCACGGCCGAGATCGGCAGATAGGATGAAGACAGCGCCTTGGCGCAAACCAGGATATCCGGCGTGATGCCAAAAGTCTGGCAGCCCCAGTAATTGCCGGTGCGCCCAAAGCCGCAAATCACCTCATCGGCCACAAACAGCACGTCATGCTTCTTCAGCACCGCCTGGATTTTCTCGAAATAGGTGCGGGGTGGCACAATCACGCCACCCGCGCCCATGGTCGGTTCCGCCCAGAAGGCCGCAACCGTCTCCGGTCCTTCCTGGATGATATAGGCGTCCAATTCCTCGGCGAGGCGTGTGGCGAAATCCTCCTCCGACTCACCCGGCTTCGCGTTGTGGTAGTGATGCGGCGTGCCGACATGATGGAAACGCCCACCCGCGATTGGCGCATCAAACAGCTTGTGATTGGCGGGCAAGCCCGTGAGGGAGGCCGCCGCCAGCGTAATGCCGTGATAGCCCTTCAGGCGTGCGATGACCTTCTTTTTTTCAGGCCGGCCAATCGCGTTGTTCATGTACCAGATCATCTTGATCGCGCTGTCATTCGCCTCAGACCCGGAATTGGCGAAGAATACCTTGCTCATCGGCACCGGCGCACGCTCAATCAGCATCTCGGCCAGGTCAATCATCGGCTCATGAGATTTGGCCGTGAAGGAATGATAGAAGGGGAGCTTCCGCATCTGGTTGGCAGCGGCTTGCACCAGGCGTTCATTGTCAAAGCCGAGCGAGGTGCACCAAAGCCCCGCCATGGCTTCGATATATTCCTTCCCCTGATCGTCAAAAATGCGCACGCCCTTGCCGCGGCTGATCACCAGCGGGCCATTCACCTGATGCGCCTTGGCATCGGTATAGGGGTGCAGCACATTGGCAATGTCGCGCACGGCATTGGAATTGCGGGGTGGGGTCATGTTCTGGCTTCCTCGGACCTGATCGAAGCCCTGATTAAGGCATGCCTTGGCGCAATCCCCAAGAGGAAAGCGTTGCCCTAAGCCCCGCTGCGCGCCACATTACCCCCGCGGAGGCATCACATGACCGAAATCAAACCCCATGCCGCCCATTGGGGCAGCTTCGATGCGGTGGTGGAAAATGGCCGGCTGGTGGGCGTGAAGCCCTTCCATCGGGACCCTTTCCCCGGTTCGCTCATTGAATCGATGCCCGATGCGGTGCATAGCGCGGCGCGGATAGACCGCCCCTATGTACGCAAGGGCTGGCTGGAAGGCCGCCGACGCGGGGCTTTGCGGGGCGGCGATCCCTTTGTGCCGGTATCCTGGGACAAGGCGGTGCGGCTGGTCGCGGAAGAAACCCGCCGCGTGAGGGCCGAAGCCGGCCCGAAATCCATCATGGGTGGATCCTATGGTTGGTCCTCGGCCGGGCGGTTTCATCATGCGCGCAGCCAATTGCAGCGCTTCCTGGGGCTTGGCGGCGGCTATACCGGCCAGGTCAATGCCTATTCCTATGCGGCGGCGCAGGCGCTGCTGCCGCATATCCTCGGCACCAATGAAGTGCTGCTCGGCAAGGTCACGGATTGGGCGGCGATTACGCGCTATTCGAAGGTCATGCTTTGCCTGGGGGGGCTCCCTATTCGCAATGGCTATGTCACCTCGGGCGGGGCGGGCCAGCACAGCAATGAAATGAATTTGCGCGCGGCTGCTGAAGCCGGGCTGCGCTTTCTGCAAATCTCCCCCGCGCGGGCCGATGTGCCGGATTGGGCCGGCGCGGAATGGACACCGATCCGCCCCGGCACGGATACTGCGCTGCTGCTCGCCATGGGCCATGAAATCCTGGTGCGCGGGTGGGAGGATAAGAACTTCCTCGCGACCCATTGCGTCGGCTGGGACAAGCTTCGCGCCTATATCCTTGGTGAAAGCGATGGTGTCGCGAAAACCCCGGAATGGGCCGCGCCGATCACCACCATCCCGGCCGAGACGATTCGCCGACTCACCGCCGAAATCGCGACACAGCCCGCGATGCTGACCGCAACCTGGTCCTTGCAGCGTGCGGATTATGGGGAGCAACCCTATTGGATGCTGACCGCGCTTGCCGCCATGCTCGGGCTGATCGGGAAGGCAGGGCAGGGTGTCGCTTTCGGTTATGGCAGCGTGAATGGCATGGGCCATCCCAGGCGCGAAGTGCCAAGCTTTGCCATGCCGGCAACGCCCAATCCGACAGGCTTCTTCATCCCCGTCGCGCGCATCACGGAAATGCTGGAAAACCCCGGCGGCGATCATCACTTCAATGGCCGCGTGCTGCAATTTCCCGATACGCGCATCATCTGGTGGGCGGGCGGCAATCCCTTCCATCATCATCAGGATCTGAACCGCATGCTGCGCGCCTGGGCGCAGGCCGAGACCATTATCGTGCAGGAACCCTGGTGGACATCACTCGCCCGCCACGCCGATATCGTGCTGCCCGCCACCACCACGCTGGAACGCAATGATATCGCGAGCAGCGGGCGTGATCGCTTCCTGCGCGCCATGCATAAGGCCATCGAACCGGTCGGGCAGGCGCGCAATGACCACGACATGCTGGCCGATATCGCGGAAGAATTGGGCTATCGTGAACGCTTCACCGAACAGCGCAATGAAGAAGCCTGGCTGAGGCATTTGTTCGAAAACTGGCGTCGCCATTGCGCGCGCATGGGCCAGGAAACGCCCGATTTCGATACCTTCTGGGAAAAGGGTTTTTGGGAAGCCGATGCGCCCGTGCGCGGTGAAGAATATACCCAATTCGCCGAATTCGCTGCCGATCCGGAAGCCAACCCGCTTGATACACCTTCCGGCAAGGTGGAGCTGTTCAGCGAAACCATCGCAAGCTTCGGCTATGATGACGCGCCGGGCCATCCGGTTTGGATCGCGCCGCGTGAATGGCTGGGAGCAGCGGAAGCCAAGCGCCATCCCTTGCATCTGCTGTCCTTCCAACCTGCCACACGCCTGCATGGGCAATTGGATACCGGGCGCGTTTCGGCGGCAAACAAGATCGCGGGGCGCGAGCCCATCATGCTCAACCCGGAAGACGCTGCCGCGCGCGGCCTGAAGGATGGCGATATTGTGCGTGTGTTTAATGATCGTGGCGCTTGCCTCGGTGGCTTGCGGCTTGATCCCGGCCTCATGCGCGGTGTGGCCATGATGGCGACGGGTGCTTGGTATGACCCGCTGGAACCAGGCGTGCCCGGCAGTCTTTGCGTGCATGGCAATCCGAATGTGCTGACGGCGGATGTCGGCACCTCCAAACTCGGCCAAGGCCCCTCAGCGCAATCCTGCCTGATCGAGGTTGAGAAATGGACCGCGCCCTTGCCGCCCGTGCGCGTCCATTTGCCACCGGTTATCGAGGAAGCATCGTGATCCGCCGCCGTGCCCTGCTGGCGGGTGCGGCGGCCCTTCCCGCGATGGGTGCGCTTGCGCAAGGCGCGCCCGGTATCGCGCAGCGGCTGGATGATGCGCCAAGCGCCGGCATCAAGCGCGATTTGCTGATCCAATGGGGCGATCGCGTTGCTTATGATGCGCCGCCCTTCGCGCCGCGCGCGCCCAATCTTGCCGCAGCGGAAGGGCAATTCGGCTGGGATACGCGCATGGTGGCGGCACTGGCATCCCCGCGGGTGGAAGATGGCATTCCGCGCGCTGTGCTGGCGGTGGCGCATCCAACGCTCGACCCCGCCATGGCCTTCCCTGATGGGCGGGATCGGCCAGAGATTACCGGCGCCATGCAGGGGGCCAGCCTGATCAATATCCAGCGTCGCGGCGGTGCCTGGTTGGTGACGGAAGGCGGCTTTCAGATGCGCCGGCTGCATGCCCGCACGCTGTGCCGCATGGGTGGCGCGGGCGGGCCGGCGCGGGGCGTTTTTGGCGTTACCGGCGGCTGCGCTACCCCTTGGGGCAGCCTGCTGCTGACCGAGGGCGAGGGCACTGCCTGGGCGCGACGCCTGCCCGGTGTGGATGCCACAAATGCCGGCCATGTGGTGGAACTTGACCCTTTCGAGCCGCAATCCGTGCCGGTGAAACGCGGCTCCCTTGGCAGGCTTGGCGCGCGCGATGTCGCCGCAGCGCAAGCAACCGATGGCCGCGCCGTGGTGTTCATGGCGGATGGGCGCGAAGGTGGTTTGCTGTGGCGCTTCATCTCCGATGGGCGGGCGGCAGAACCCAATGCCCTGGATCAGGGCGCGCTGTATGCCGCGCGGTTTGAAGCCGGTGGTCTGCGGTGGATTGCGCTGCCCGCTGATGCGGAACCCTATGGCGCGGCGGTGGCGCGCGGGGCGAATAGCCTCGGGCGACCTGTGGCGCTGGCGCTGGACCCGAATGGGGCGCGGCTGTGTTTGGCGCTGCGTGAAACTGCGCGCAATCCGGCGGGGGCGGTGGTGGAAATGCTGTTCTCGGCCCGCGATCCCGCCGCCGATACGGCGATTGTCGAAAGCCTGATCGAAGGCCGCTTGCCATCGCGCCCGCGTGCCGGGCGGGAACCTGCAACGGTCCCGGCCTGGCCAGTGGCGCCCACCAGCATCTGCCTGGATACGCAGGGCAATCTCTTGCTCGGTACGGCGCAGCCGGCGCGCGACAACCCTTTGCCGGATGCGCTTTACGTGCTGCCCGTGGAAGGCCCCGCGCGCGGCCAGCCGAGCCTTGCCTATGCCGTGCCCATCGGCGCTGCCCTGGGCGGTGTGGCCACGGTGCCGGGGGCAGCGGCCTGGGTTGCAGGTGTCGCGCATCCCGGCGCTGGCATGGGCGCGCAATTCGCGACACCGCGCAGCCGCTGGCCGCATTTCCGAGATGGCGAGCCGCCGCGTGGTGGAGTGGTAGCGTTGAGCGGTAGCGGCTGAGGCATGGTTTCGCCAAAGCTTCACAATTCGCGGCTTTTTGCCGATGCGCTGTCTTCCTAATTCTTTCAACAACACAAACCCAGCCGGAACGGGAGCCCATCATGGCGCAAATCACCCCCCAAGCGAATGATTTCGAAGCCTTCGACGAAATCGAGAATATCGGCAGCAATCCCGACCCCAAAACCCCAATCGCCGAGATCATTGAAGCCCGCTATGGCCGGCGCGGCCTGCTAAGTTCCGCCGCTGCACTCGCCACACTTGCGGCTGGCCTCCCCACTGAGGCGAAGGCACAAACCGCGGTGCCGCTCTCCGGCGGCCCTTCCAGCCTGACCTTCAGCGAACCGCCGCGCGCCCTGGCGCAGCGCGATTCGGTGGCGGATGGGTATGAAGTGCAAAGCATCATCCGCTGGGGTGATCCGCTGATGCCGGGTGCGCCCGCCTTCGAAGCGGGCCGCACCACAGCCGCCGCGCAGGCTTCGCAATTCGGCTACAACAACGACTACCTCGATTTCTTCCCCCTGCCGCAGGGTAGCAAGGGCAGCGATCACGGGCTTTTGGTGGTCAATCACGAGTATACCAATCCCGGTCTGATGTGGGGCGGGCTTGGCAGCGGCAGAGCTTCCCGCCAGCGCGTCAATGCCGAACAGGCCGAAGCCGAGATCATGGCCCATGGGCTTTCCGTGGTCGAAATCCGCAAGGAAAATGGCCGTTGGGGCTATGTGAAGGATAGCCGGCTCAATCGCCGCATCACGGCCGCGACGCCAGTGCAGATTTCCGGCCCCGCTGCCGGGCATGATTTGCTGAAGACCAAGGCCGATCCCACGGGGCGGCAGGTGCTCGGTACACTCAATAACTGCGCCGGGGGCAATACACCCTGGGGCACGGTGCTGACCGCTGAGGAAAACTTCAACCTCTATTTCGGTGGCGATGTCGCAAAGACCCCGCATGCCGAAAGCTTCCGCCGCTATGGCATCCGCAATGAGGCGTCCTATTCCTGGCCAAGGCACATTGATCGTTTCAATGTGGAGAAGGAGCCGAATGAGGCATTCCGCTTCGGCTGGATTGTTGAATTCGATCCGCATGATCCGCAAAGCGTGCCGGTGAAGCGCACCGCGCTTGGCCGCTTCAAGCATGAAGGCTGCCACCATGCGGTGAATGCCGATGGGCGCGTGGTGATTTACATGGGCGATGATGAAAGGTTTGATTTCGTCTATCGCTTCGTCACCGCGCGGCCCTGGAATCCCACTGATCGCGCTGCCAATCGCGATTTGCTGGATGATGGTGTGCTCTCGGTCGCCAAATTCCATGATGATGGCAAGGTGGAATGGCTTGATCTGGTGCAGGGCCAAGGGCCGCTAACACCGGCCAATGGCTTCCACACGCAAGCCGATGTCATGATCCATACCCGCCAGGCCGCGAGCCTCCTGGGGGCGACGCCCATGGACCGGCCCGAAGATGTGGAACCCAACCCCGCCACGGGCCGCGTTTATGTGCTGCTGACCAATAACAGCAATCGCCGCGCGGAACAGGTCAATGCCGCCAATCCGCGCGCGAATAATCAGCATGGCCATGTGGTGGAAATCATCCCGCCCGGCGCTGGCACGCCGCGGGTTGATCACGCCGCGCGCGAAATGCGTTGGGGGCTTTTCCTCATGGCGGGCGCGCCGGGGATTGATCCCGGCACGCGCTATCATCGCGCCATATCGGATCGCGGCTGGCTTTCCTGCCCGGATAATTGCGCTTTTGACAGCAAGGGCCGCATCTGGATTGCGACCGATGGCGCGCCTAATGCCGCCGGTGTGGCGGATGGGCTTTATGGGGCGGATACCTCTGGCCCTGGCCGTGCGCTGACCCGGCTTTTCTATCAGGCGCCAACCGGGGCAGAGGTTTGCGGCCCTCTATTTACGCCGGACAGCAAGACCGTTTTCTTGGCGATCCAGCATCCGGGTGAGGATTCCGGTTCCACCTTTGAACGCCCGTCCACCCGCTGGCCGGATTTCGCCGAAGGCGTGCCGCCCCGCCCCGCCGTAATTGCCATTGTGAAGAAGGATGGCGGGGAGATTGGGGGGTAGAGCATTTTCAAGCCAAGTGGTAACACTTGGCGGCTCGGAAAATGCGATTAGAAAAACCTGCATTTTCAAGCCAAGTGGTGTCGCTTGGCGACTCGGAAAATGCGATCAGAAAAACCTGCATTTTCAAGGCAAGTGGTAACGCTTGGCGACTCGGAAAATGCGATCAGAAAAACCTGCATTTTCAAGCCAAGTGGTAACGCTTGGCGACTCGGAAAATGCGATCAAAAAAACCTGCATTTTCAAGCCAAGTGGTAACGCTTGGCGACTCGGAAAATGCGATCTGAAAAACCTGCATTTTCAAGGCAAGCGGTGACGCTTGGCGACTCGGAAAATGCGCTCGGAAAAACCTGCATTTTCAAGCCAAGTGGTAACGCTTGGCGACTCGGAAAATGCGATCGGACATAGATCTAGATGGCTGAGGAAGTTCAGCGACAGGCCTGAGCGCTGATCGGCATCGTCAGCCCAAACGAGTGCAGTAACGACCTCACCAACTCCGGATATGCTTCAAATTAAAGGAAGCATGCTTTAGATGCACGCCATGTCCAAACCCGCCCTTGTCTGGTTTCGCCAGGATTTGCGCCTTGCCGATAACCCCGCGCTGCATGCCGTGGCCGATCGGCCCATCCTGCCGGTGTTCATCCTGGACCCGGAGGCCGCCGGCGCCTGGGGCGAAGGCGGCGCTTCCCGCTGGTGGCTGCATCACAGCCTGCTTTCACTCTCGCGCGACCTGAAGCGCCTGGGGGCGCCGCTTTTGGTGCTGCGCGGCGCGGCGCTGGACCTGCTGCCCAAACTGACGGCTGAGATCGGCGCCGATGAAATCCATGCCGGGCGCCTGACCGAGCCCTGGGCGCGGACGCGTGACGCCAAGCTGGCCGAGGCCCTGCAAGCGGCCGGGCGGAAGCTGGTGCTGCATCGTTCTGCCCTGCTGCATGAACCACATCTGGTGCGCACCGGGGCGGGCAAGCCCTATGCGGTCTATACCCCCTTCTCCCGCACGCTATTCGGTTTTGGCGACCCCGCCGCGCCCATCCCGGCGCCGAAGCGCTTGCGGGCGGCGGCGGGTGCGCCGGCGGGGGTGGATATTCCGGCCCTCGGCCTGCTGCCGCGCCCGCCTGAGCCTGATTGGGCGGCGGGGTTTGGTGCGATCTGGCAGCCAGGGGAGGAAGGGGCAGCGCAGCGCTTGGCGGATTTTCTGGCCTCAGGCGTCAATGCCTATGCGGATCGGCGCAATGAACCCGCGGCCAAGGGGGGGACCTCTGGCCTCTCGCCCCATTTGCATTTTGGCGAAATCTCGCCCCGTCAGGTCTGGGTCGCGGCGCGGGCGGCGGTGCCCAAGGGCGGCGCGGGGCTCGAGACCTTCCTCAAGGAAGTGCTGTGGCGAGAGTTTTCGCATCATTTGCTCTGGCATCGCCCGGAAATGCCAGAGGCACCTTTGCGGGCGGAATTCGCGGCCTTCCCCTGGGCGCCGGATGCGGCGCTGCTGCGGGCCTGGCAGCGCGGGCAGACGGGCTACCCCATTGTGGATGCCGGCATGCGTCAGCTTTGGCGAATAGGCTGGATGCATAACCGCGTGCGCATGATCACGGCTTCGTTTCTCGTGAAACATTTGCTGCAACCCTGGCAGGCAGGCGAGGCCTGGTTCTGGGATACGCTGGTGGATGCTGATCTGGCGGCCAATAGCGCATCCTGGCAATGGGTTGCGGGCTGCGGGGCGGATGCTGCGCCCTATTTCCGCATCTTCAACCCAGTGCTGCAGGGCGAGAAATTCGACCCCGAGGGTGATTATATCCGCGCCTGGTGCCCGGAATTGGCCAAGCTGCCCGCGCGCTTCATCCATAAGCCATTTGAGGCGCCGGAGATGATCCTGCGCGGTGCCGGGGTTACGCTCGGGCAGACTTACCCGAAGCCGGTGATTGACCTTGCCACCGGCCGGGCGCGCGCCTTGGCGGCCTTTGCGGGGTTGCGCAAAGCATGATGACACCCGCGGCCTTGCGCCGCGCGGGCTTTTCCGGGCTACGCGTGGTGGGCGACGTGCATGGCGAGGCTGAGGCGTTTGAGGCCGCCATTGCGGGGGCCGAATCGCTTGGCCTTTTCATCATCCAACTTGGCGATCTGGTGGATTACGGGCCGGATAGCCCCGGCGTCTTGCGCCGCGCCTTTGCCATGCTGGATGCCAAGCGCGGCATTTTCCTGCTCGGAAATCACGAACATAAGCTCCGGCGCGCGCTGATCGGCCATGCCAGCGCGAAGCTGTTTGTGGCACCCGAGGGTCTGGGGAAAACGCTTGAACAATTGAACGCTGCCCCGGATCGCGAGGCTTTGGCCGCGCGTGCGGTGGCAGAGATCGCCCTCGCGCCGGCTTGGCTGCGGCTGGGCCAGGCCATGTTCATCCATGCTGCCTATCATGACGCGATGCTGTATCGCGCCCCGCCCGAAGATGCCGGGGTGCGCCGCCCTGATGGCCCGCTATCCCGCGCCCTGTATGGCGAGGTGACAGGCCAGCGCGGGCCGGATGGCTACCCGATGCGCGCCACGCGCTGGGTCGGGCGGATACCCCAGGGCATTACGGCCTATGTCGGGCATGACAATCGCTCAACCAATGGGCGGCCGCATGAGATGCGCGGCGCGCTCGGTGGGCGGGCGATTTTCCTGGATACCGGCGCGGGCAAGGGCGGCGCGCTCGCTTGGATTGATCTGCCGTTTGAGGCATTGGAGCCGGTTAGTTCAACTCCATAGCTTCGGGTTCGCCAAATCCCGCGCAATGCGTTCGGCAGCGGCATCAAGCAAAGCCTCACCCTTCGCAGCCGTCGCGCTGCGCGCATCGCCGATCACGCCATTGGGGCTGAGTTCCTTGAAGGAACGGCGCCGGGCCAATGCGGGCGGCTGGCCTTCAACCCGCGTGCTATGCGGGCCGTGCTGTTCGGCAAGCCGTGCGGGGCGTACCGCTTCGGGCATGAGGGTCATGACCATGGAAGCCTCGGCCTCGCAGGCATGCAGCACATTGGATTGGCGTTCCAGAATGGGCGCGAAGGCATCGCCCGCCATGTGCCAATAGGTCGCGGCGGCAACCGGAATGCCGCTTTCGGCCTGCGCATCAACGGCGGCCACGGCAACGGCTTCGGCATTGCCGCCATGGCCATTCAGCAGCATGGCGCGCTTGAAGCCGGCACGCGCCGCTGAGCGCACAATGCCGCGCAGCACGCCGCCAAAAGCCGCGTAATCCAGCGTGACCGTGCCACCAAAGGGTACGTGATGTTCCGCCAAACCAGTCCAGACGCAGGGGGTCACCACCACCTGTTCGCCGGCGGCGGCCATGCGCCGCGCGACACGATGCGCAACACCCGTGGCGCAGATAATATCAACGCCGGTCGCGAGTGCGGGCCCGTGCTGTTCCAGGGATGCCACCGGAATGATCACCAATGCCCCGGCCGCGGCGCGGGCATTGAGTTCCTCCGAGGTCAATTTCATCCATTCGATTTCGGTTGTCATCAGCATCACTCCGCGGTTGCACCGGATTGTTGTACCAGATCGCGCCAGATCGGTTCCTGTGCGCGCCAGAATTCGCCGAAAGCGGCGGGGCTGGGATCGGTCATGGCCAAGATGCTGAGCGGCTTGAGGCGAGCCGCCAGCGCGTCATCCGCCATCACGCGCGTCAATGCCGTGTGCAGCGTATTGATTGGCCCAGGCGGTGTGCCGGCCGGGGCGACGACTGCGAACCAGTTCTGCGCATCAATCCCGCTACCGGGTAGGGCTTCCGCCATGCCAGGCACATCAACCAATTCGGGGACAAAGGTGATGCGATGGGCGCTGCCAACGGCAAGCGGCCGGAAGCGGCCTTCGCGAACATGCGGCAGCAGCGCAGGGATCGCATCAAACATCATGTCAATCGTGCCCGCGGCCAGATCCTGAATGGCGAGAGATCCGCCGCGATAGGGCACATGGGTGATTTGAACGCCGGTTGCGCGATTGAGCTTTTCCAGGAACAAATGACTGATCGTACCAGTGCCGGAAGACCCCATGGTGACACGCCCCGGATTGGCGCGCGCAAAGGCAACCAATTCAGCCAAGGTCCGATAGGGCCTTTGGCTATTCACCACCAATAGGATGCTGAATTGTCCAACGCGCGTAATGGGCGCCAGATCGCGCAGGGGGTCTATCGGCATTTGCGTGCGATACAAAAACTTATTCGCCGCCAAAACAGTGGCGGAGGTAAAGAGCAGCGTATGGCCATCCTTCTCAGCCTGAGCCACCGCGAGCGCACCAAGATTACCGCCCGCGCCGGGGCGATTATCTACCACCACCGGCTGTCCGAGTACGACCGCAAGGCGTTCAGCCACCATGCGCGCTGTAATGTCATTGGCGCCACCAGGTGCGATAGGCACAATCAGCCGCACCGGGCGGGTTGGAAAATTCTGCGCTTGCGCGGCGCTGGCGGCGAAGACGGTGCTGGCGCCGATCAGGGCCGCGCGACGGGAAAACTTCATTGGGGACCTCCGGCTTGGGAATTGGAAGGCTAAGCCGGAAATGGGCTGGAAGAGAACAGGCGAATCAGCCCCGCATCGCCGGCCCATCCAGAAATTCCCGCGCCTTGGCACGCATGGCAGCTAGCTTCTCAGGCTTCAGCTTGCGCAGGCCCATCACCGGCATGGCCATGCGCGGGTTGCGCGCAAACTCCTCGGCATGGCGGGCAATGAAATCCCAATAGAGGAAATTGAAGGGGCAGGCGCGTGGCCCCACCGCATCCTTCGCATCATGCGCGCAGCCGCGGCAATAATCGCCCATGCGGTTGATATAGGCCGCTGACGCCGCATAGGGCTTGGACGCCATGACGCCGCCATCAGCATAAAGCGCCATGCCCTGGGTATTGGGCAATTCCACCCAATCAAAGGCATCGGCATAGACGGAAAGATACCAGCGATTGACCTCATGCGGATCAAGGCCCGCGATCAGCGCGAAATTGCCGGTGATCATCAGGCGCTGGATGTGATGCGCATAGGCGTGATCGCGCGTCTGCCCGACCGCTTGCGACATGCAGCGCATGGAGGTTTCCGCCCCCCAGTAAAACGCCGGCAAGGGGCGCTTGGCGGTGAGCGCATTGCCTTCCGCATAGCCTGGCATCAGCAGCCAATAGAGCCCGCGCACATATTCGCGCCAGCCAATGATCTGGCGAATGAAACCCTCAACGGCATTAAGGGGTGCCTTGCCATCGCGCCAGGCTTGCTCGGCCGCGATACAAATCGCGCGCGGATCGAGCAGGCCGATATTGAGGCTTGTGGAAATCAGCGAATGAAACAGAAAAGGCTGATCTGCGGCCATGGCGTCCTGGTAATCGCCAAAACGCGGTAGGCGGTCGCGGATGAAGGCGGTTAGCGCCGCTTCGGCATCGCGGGCGGTGACCGGCCAGGCGAAATTCTCTGCCGCGCCGAAATGCGCGCCGAAACGCGCGCGCACCAATGCCATCACCTCGCGCGTGATTTCATCTGGCGCAAAGCGCGGCGCGGCGGGGGGTGTCACGCCAGCGGGTAGTGAAGCGCGGTTTTCGGCATCGTAATTCCAGGCGCCGCCGGCGGGTTCATCGCCTTCCATCAGCAGGCCGGTTGCGCGGCGCATTTCGCGATAGAAAAACTCCATACGGTATTGCTTGCGCTCCTTGGCCCAGGCGCGGAAGCGCGGCAGATCACAAATGAAGCGATGATCGGGGCGGATTTCGACCGGCAGGCCAAGGATTTTTCCCCAAGCCTCCATATCCTGCAAGACACGCCATTCGCCGGGATGGGTGGCGATAATGCGCTTTGGGCGATGCCGCGCCACCGCGCGCGCCACTTCACCCGCAAAACTTTGCGTATTCGCGGGATCATCCAGGCGGATGTAATCCACGGCCACGCCGCGCGCTTCCAAGGCGCGGGCGAAATGGCGCATGGCGGATAGGATCAGGATGATCTTTTGCGGGTGATGCGGCACATAGGTGCATTCCGCCATCACCTCCATCAGCAATACGCGGTCCCGCTTGGGGTCGAGGCCCTCAAGCGCCGAGACACCGGGCGACAATTGATCGCCCAGCACCACGCGCAAGGCAGCGGTTTTGCTCATCCGATCAGCTCATAAACAACGGCGCTGCCATCCTCGCCCTTGGTGGAAAGCGCAACCCAGCGGCCTTCGGCATCAAAGCGCGCCACGGCTTCAACCTCACCGGTCAGGGTGAATTGTACGCCGCCGCCGGGCACCGCGCTGCGCGTTGGTTTTGCCGCAAGCGCTTTGCCGGTCAGCGGGCGAATAAGCGGGCGGGTGAAATTGGCGCCATTCCACCAGGTAAGCGGCGCGGCATTGGCGGGCAGGCGCGCCGCACCCTCCGGCCCCTCGGCCACCAGCGCGTTACCCTCGGCCAGCACGCGCGCTTCGGTCACGGTGCCGTTGCGATCATGGCGCGATGTCAGGCGTTGCAGCCGATCATTCGCCCATTCCTCGGCGATGTCGTGGCGCAGCCGAAACACGGTGAAGCCAGCCAGCTTCACGTGCAGGGCGATTTCAGTTTGTACGGAAAGCTTCGCGGCATTGCCGGAAAGCCGCACCTGATGCGTGCCAATCTCTCGGCCCTCACGCAATACGCGAAACCGCACGGCGCCGGGGGCGGCCAGAGCTGCCATGGGCAGCAAGGCCGGCAGCGTGAGAAACGCACGACGCAACATCAGCCGCGGCTCCGCACAGTGGAACGGCCGCCATCCACGGCCATGATCTGGCCGGTGATCCAGCCCGCCTGATCGGATAGCAGAAAATCGGCGAGTGCAGCGGCATCCTCGCCCTCGCCCAGCCTTGGGATCGGGTGTTGTTTGGCGATGGCATCAGCCATTTGCGCATTCGCGAGTAAGGGTGCCGCCATGCTGCTGCGGGTCAGTGATGGCGCGATGCAATTGATGCGAATGGCGGGCGCCAATTCGGCGGCGAGTGCGACCGTCAGGCCCTCAATTGCGCCCTTGGCGGCGGCAATAGCGGTGTGGTTGGTGAAGCCCGCCCGCGCCGCGATGGACGAAAACAGCACGACCGAACCGCGGCCTGCTGCCAGCGCATCCTGCGCCGCCTGGATGGCGAGTACGGCCCCCAGGGCATTCAGGCGAAAGGCGCTCAACATATCCGCCTCGGTCACGCGCTTCAGCGGCTTCAGCGCAATCGAACCCACGCAATAGGCAAGCCCCGCCAGGGGCGCACCCGCGGCGGCCACCGCGCTGCGAAGCGCGGCTGCGTCTTCGACATCGGCGGGGATCGCCTGGCTGCCGGGGATTTCGGCGGCAAGGGCAGCAAGCCGCGCGGCATCGCGCGCCACCAGCACGGGGCGCTGCCCGCGCGCTGCCACGCGCCGCGCCAGCGCCGCCCCCACCGCGCCGGTCGCGCCCAGGATCAGGATTGTCGGTTGTGTCATGCTGCCCTCCGCTTGCCCGTCACCAAATGGTCATGCGCCGCCAAAGCGGGAGGGGCGCGACAAATCGTGCTCGCCGTGCCAGAATGGAAGGCGATGCGTCAACTCCTGCTGCTGCGCCATGCCAAATCCGCCTGGGATGACCCGGCGCTTGCTGATCATGCGCGGCCCTTGAATGGGCGGGGCCGGCGCGCGGCGGCGGCGATGGCGAATGCGATGCGCGGCCTGGGCCTTTCGCCGGATGTGGTGCTGGTGTCGTCTGCGCGGCGCACGCTGCAAACGCTGGAAGCGTTCTTGCCTTTGCCCGATAGCCCAATCATTGAACCGATGGATGAGCTTTATTTGGCGTCCTGGCAGAATCTGCTTGGGCTTTTGCATCGCGTACCGGAAACCGCGCGGAGCGTCCTGCTGATTGGCCATAATCCCGGCCTGCATGATCTGGCGCTCGCCCTGACCGGCGCGGAGTCTATGGCGCGCAACCCGGAGGCGCGGCGCATGGCCGGCGCCTTCCCGACAGCGGCTTTGGCGGAATTCAGCGTCTCAAGTCCCTGGGCGGGGCTCGGGGAAGGCGGCGGGCGGCTGGTGCGCTTCATGATCCCGGCCGATTTGCCGGAAATGGCCGAATGACCCCCGAAGGCCGAGGGGGCGGCGCGCCTTGGGCCGAAGCATCGGAAGCGCCCCCGGAACCCCCGCTTAGACTGGAATTCGTGCTGCCGGTCGCGGAAGCGGCGCGGCTGGCGCGCTTTCCCATCCTGGCTGCGCTGCGCCAGGGCCGCATCAGCACCAGCGCCGAGGAACTGCACTGGCTGGATACGCCGGACGGCGCCCTGGCTGCCGAGGGCATGCTGGTTGAGGCGCCAAAACGCGGGCCAAGGCGGCAGATTGCCCTGGCGCCGCCAGCCGAGGCTCCCTGGCATCCGGGCCAGATACTGCTTCCCGTGGCGATTCTCGCCCCGCATGAAAAGCCGGCAGCGGCTGAAGGCGCGGCGCTGATGCCGCTTGCTGCCTTGATCGGCAAAAGGCGCAGCCAGCGCCTTTTGATCGGCGATGCGATGGTGATGCTGCACCTGATCCAAGGGCATTTGCGTACCGTGGCGGCGGAGCGCGAGGTAGCGCGGCTGGTGCTTTCCGGCACAGCGCCTGCCGTGCTGGATCTCGCCCGGCGCCTTGCCGCCGCGCTACCCTTGATGCCGCCAAGCCAAAGCCTGGGCGCCGAGGCGCTTAGCCTTGCCACCGGGCAGGTGCCACCGCCCCGCCGGCATGGCGCGCCGGACACTTCGGAAGCGGCGAGCGCCGAAGCCTGTTTCACCATGGCGATCGGGCATTTGCTGGAAGTCGCGCTGCAAGTGGCGCCCATCGCCCGGGCTGGGATCGAGATTGAAGGCGTGCATCAGCTTCGTGTGGCGCTCAGGCGGTTGCGGTCGGTGCTCAAAGTCTTCCGCCCCATCACCGGCTGCAAGCAGGGCCGCGCCCTGGATGGGGTATTGCGGGAAATGCTCGGGCTTTTGGGGCCGGCGCGGGATTGGGATGTGTTTCTGGCCGGGATCGGCGCCGATCTGGCGGCCCTTCTGCCGGAGGATAAGCGCGTGAAATCCCTGCTGAGCGCGGCGGAAGCCAAGCGGCAGGCGGCCTATGCCGCGCTGGCCGAGGCGTTGGATGGGCCAGCTTGGCGCGCCGCCGTGACCTCTGGCCTTGCCTTCATGCTGGAAAAACCCTGGCGCGCGGGGGCGGGCGATGAACGCCTTGGCCTGCTGGACGCGCCACCGCAGGATTTCGCCGCGCTGATTCTGGACAAGCGCTGGGGCAGCCTGCTTGAAGCCGGCACCGAGATCGAAACCCTGCCCGCTGAGGCGCTGCATGAGCTTCGCCTGGATGCAAAGCGCCTGCGATACGCGGCCGAGGTCTTCGCCCCCGTCTTCCCCAAAAAGGCAGCGCGGCGCTTCCTGCGCAGATTGGCCGCGTTGCAAGAAGAATTGGGCCGCAGCAATGACGCTGCCGTTGCGCGCAGCCTGGTGCAG